>CAFBOQ010000056.1_pt1 | contig 7872 bp, 6 predicted proteins | sample 7269481 | NCBI WGS metagenome assembly CAFBOQ01 (sample SAMEA6814123, study PRJEB35770) | uncultured Actinomycetes bacterium | biome: Freshwater; feature: Freshwater reservoir; material: water | place: Czech Republic | collected 2017-07-26 | depth 30m m | reverse complement strand
GGACTCGAACCATCGACCTCTTCCTTATCAGGGAAGCGCTCTAACCAGGCTGAGCTATAGGCCCGCAACAAAGATGAATCTCGATTGCAGAAGCGCAAGGTTACCTTGAACTTCTCTAACTCCCAAAATGGGGTTTAGGTGCTTAACTCAGAGCCGAACCATACTAACTTTTCGGCGAAATCTCATCTTCGCTGTTCTTGGTCACTGAGACCAAAACAACGCCCTCATCTAGGTTTACTAGGCGTACACCCATTGAATCGCGCCCTGTTTGGCGTACTTCAGCTGCTGGCGTGCGCATAACAGTGCCGGCAGATGTAATTGCAAGGACTTCATCCTCATCTCGCAGAACAAGAGCACTAACTAATGAGCCTCTGGAATTTTCATCGATCTTTGCAGCTTTGATTCCAATTCCACCGCGACCTTGTAAGCGATATTCATCCAATGGGGTTTTCTTACCGTAACCAGCATCGGTTGCAGTAAATACAAATGAATTGGCGGCAAGCTGCGAATTAACTCGAGCCATTGTCAGCAGTGAATCTTCTGCGCGAAACTTCATTCCGATAACACCGCTCGTTGATCGGCCCATTGGGCGAAGTGAATCATCATCGGCAGTAAAGCGAAGTGACATTCCCTTGGTTGAAACTAGTAGAAGTTCATCATCGGTATTAACTAGTGATGCACCAACAACTTCATCACCTGGTTTTAATGAGATTGCTATCAAGCCACCAGTGCGTGGTGAATCAAATTCAACAAGTGGAGTTTTCTTTATCAAACCCTTCTTTGTTGCAAGAACTAAGAATGGTGAGATTGTGTAATCCTTCAGCGATAAAACTTCAGCGATTTTCTCTTCAGGCTTAAATGCCATTAAGTTAGCTACGTGTTGTCCACGTGCATCGCGGCCAGCATCTGGAAGTTCGTGAACTTTGGCGCGATATACACGGCCTTGATTTGTAAAGAACAGTAACCAGTCGTGTGTAGATGCGACAAAGAAATGATCTACAACATCATCTTCTTTTAACGCCGCACCTTTTACTCCACGACCACCACGGCGTTGTGATCGATAAAGATCTGCCATGGTGCGCTTTGAATACCCACCGCGCGTAATTGTCACAACTACATCTTGATCGGGAATTAAATCTTCGGCGCTGAAATCACCTTCGCTTGCAACAATTTGAGTGCGGCGATCATCGCCATACTTTGCAACTAAATCAGTTAGTTCAGTTTTAACGATATCGCGCTGTTTTTGTGGGCTTACAAGAATGGCGTTAAGTTCAACAATGTCAGCCATTAATGCGTCATATTCGTCGTTAATCTTCTGGCGTTCAAGGGCTGCAATGCGACGCAGTTGCATATCCAAAATTGCATTTGCTTGGATTTCATCAACATCTAAAAGTTTCATCAACCCGGTACGTGCTTCTTCGGGAGTAGTGGATGCTCGGATTAAGGCGATAACTGCATCAAGGGCATCGAGTGCTTTGAGATAACCCTGCAAAATATGTGCGCGTTTTTCTTTTTCTGACAAGCGGAATTTAGTGCGGCGGACAATTACTTCAATCTGATGATCGATGTAATAACGGATGAATTCATCGAGGCGCAGTGTGCGAGGCACGCCGTCAACCAAAGCCAGCATGTTGGCGCCAAATGTGTCCTGTAATTGTGTTTGTTTGTAAAGGTTATTCAGAACTACTTTAGGAATCGCGCTTGTCTGTAAAACAATCACTAGGCGTTGACCTAAACGCTCGTTACCTTCATCGCGCACATCAGCGATTCCTTTAATCTTTCCATCTTTAACAAGTTCGGCAATCTTTAAAGCTAAGTTGTCTGGGTTAACTTGATATGGAAGTTCGCTAATAACCAGGCATGTTCGCTTATTGATCTCTTCTACCTGAACAACTGCGCGCATTGTGATTGATCCACGGCCGGTGCGATAAGCATCTTCAATTCCGCCGCGACCAACGATTAAAGCCTTCGTAGGAAAATCAGGACCTTTAACAATTGTTAGAAACTTGTTGAGTAGTTCATCTTGTTTCATCTCTGGATGTTCAAGAGCAAAAATTACTGCCTCACCAATTTCGCGAAGGTTGTGGGGAGGAATATTTGTGGCCATACCAACTGCGATACCGGCGCTGCCATTAACAAGCAGGTTTGGCAGTCTGGAAGGCAAAACAGTTGGCTCTTGTGAGCGTCCGTCATAGTTAGGAACAAAATCAACAGTGTCTTCATCGATATCGCGCATCATCTCCATAGCGATAGGAGATAAACGCGCTTCGGTATAGCGCATCGCAGCTGCTGGATCGTTGCCGGGAGAACCGAAGTTTCCATTTCCATCAATGAGTAAATAACGCAAAGACCAGTGCTGGGCAAGGCGAACTACAGAGTCATAAATCGCAGTGTCACCGTGTGGGTGGTAATTACCCATCACGTCACCGACGATGCGAGATGATTTGTAATAACCCTTATCTGGGCGATACCCCGCGTCGTACATTGCATATAAAACGCGGCGGTGAACTGGTTTTAAACCATCGCGGATATCTGGCAGTGCGCGTCCGACAATAACTGACATTGCATAGTCAAGATATGAGCGCGCCATCTCAACTTGAAGATCAACGGTTTCAATCTTGTCGAATGACTCAAGACCTTTTGGGTTTAATTCATCCATTAGATATCCAAGAACCTAACATCTTTAGCGTTACGTTGAATAAAAGCACGACGCTTTTCTACATCTTCACCCATGAGCACTGAGAATAAATCATCAGCAGCTGCTGCATCATCTAACGTCACGCGGATTAAAACGCGGTGTTCTGGGTCCATTGTTGTGTCCCACAGTTCTTTAGCTGGCATTTCACCTAAACCTTTAAAGCGCTGAATTCCATCGTCTTTAGGTAAACGTTTGCCGGCAGCTAATCCTATTTCAATCATGCCGTCGCGTTCGCGATCACTAAATGCATACTGAACGGGTTCTTTACCGCCCCACTTCAATTTATATAACGGAGGTTGCGCGAAATAAACAAAGCCGTTTTCAATCAGCGGCCGCATGAAGCGAAAGAGTAAAGTAAGTAGAAGTGTGCGGATGTGTTGACCATCAACATCAGCATCGGCCATTAAAATAATCTTGTGGTAACGAAGTTTTTCGATATCGAAATCATCATGTACACCGGTGCCAAGTGCAGTAATTAACGCTTGCACTTCATTGTTTTGTAAGACACGGTCAATGCGCGCTTTTTCAACATTCAAAATCTTTCCACGAATTGGCAAAACTGCTTGGTTGCGTGAATCACGACCACCTTTTGTGGAACCACCCGCAGAATCTCCCTCAACAATATAAAGCTCGCACTTAGCTGGATCAGTCCACTGACAATCCGCTAATTTTCCTGGCATACCTCGGCCTTCGAGTAAACCTTTGCGGTTACGGCTTAAATCACGGGCCTTGCGCGCTGCAACACGGGCTGCGGCGGCGTCGATACTTTTGCGGACAATTTCTTTACCTTCAGCAGGGTTTTGTTCAAACCATGTTGTTAATTCTTCGTTCACAACTTTTTGTGTGAAAGTTTTAGCTGCTGTGTTTCCAAGTTTTGTTTTAGTTTGGCCTTCAAATTGTGGGTCAACTAACTTAAGCGAAACAATTGCAGTTAAACCTTCTCGAACATCATCACCAGTAAGGCGATCTTCCTTCTTGCGAATAAATCCGGCTTCTTCACCAAACTTATTAACGACTGATGTGAGTGCGGTACGGAAACCTTCTTCGTGAGCTCCACCTTCGTGTGTGTGAATAGTGTTGGCAAATGTATAAACAGATTCACTAAAACCGGCGTTCCATTGCATAGAGACTTCGATGGCAATCTTATTTTTCTTATCTTCTGATGCAAAGGAAATTATTGATTTATGTGTTTCGCCGCGCGTTGAATTTAAGTGTTTCACGAAATCAGAAATTCCGCCCTCGTATTGGTAGCGAACGGTTAACTGTTCACCTTTTTCATCAACGTGGCCTGCACGGGCATCTGTGAGAGTAAGAATTAAACCTTTGTTAAGAAAGGCCATTTCGCGGAAACGTGTTGATAAAATTTCAAAAGAGAAATCTGTTGTTTCAAAGATTTCTTGTGATGGCCAAAATCTAATCGTTGTTCCGGTTATCGTGGAAGTATCACCTTTTTTAACTGGGGCAGTTGGAACGCCTAGTTTGTAATCTTGGTACCAAAAACTTCCGTCACGTTGCACGATTACTGACAGATCGGTACTGAGTGCATTTACAACAGAGATTCCTACGCCGTGTAAACCACCCGATACCGAGTATCCGCCGTCTCCAAATTTTCCACCTGCGTGTAAAACTGTTAGGACAACTTCTAGTGCAGGCTTTTTTTCTACTGGGTGAATATCTACAGGAATTCCGCGGCCGTTATCGATAACTTCAACACCACCATCGGCCATAAGCGTCACATTGATCTCAGTGCAATAACCAGCTAAGGCTTCATCAACTGAGTTATCTACAACTTCATAAACTAAGTGGTGCAACCCGCGTTCACCGGTTGAGCCGATGTACATTCCAGGGCGTTTGCGAACAGCCTCTAAACCCTCCAGCACAGTGATACTGCTGGCGTCATAGGAGTTCTCAGCCACTCATGTCTCCTTCGGGGTCGAATCGTTCTTTGGCCCTCTGGGGGCTCCTGGGAGGGAAAATCCCTCCAACACGCTCTTATCTTAGTGGTAAAAGAGAAATTGAAATAGCCAAAATAAGCCTTAGGTGTGGGTATAGCCGAACTTTGAGCGTGCGGGTGAGGGTGCCTAGTGGGTTAGAGGTTTATCCATAGGTATCTCGAGGCCCGCGCGCGTTTCTGATAACCCTGACCCCTTTTTTCCAACTGGGGGCCTGGGGGCCGATAAAACGGAGCTTTGCAATTGTCGCGCCTGAGGGATCTGCCTGGATTGTGGCTAACAGATTATCTGCAACCAAAGTTAATTGTGTTGCCCATGCTGTTGATGATGTTTGAATTGTTAACGTCGAATCTAAAATTGAAATCGGTGTTGCATGTTGCGCAATTTCATCACCAACAATAGTCGCCCATGTAATAAATAAGTTTCCTTCAGCTAGACCACTGTTCCATTCGCGTTCTTCAATCATATTTGTTAATAACTCGCCAATTAATTCTGGGTCGCCTGCTTGTCCAACAGTTTTAGTTGGTGCTGGTTTGTTTACTTTCCTAGTTACACCCGTCTTAAATGATTTAAAAAGGTCAAGAGCTAAATCGCGTTTAGTCATTAGCTATTTCCTTTCTTAACAACTCCAGGTGTTACATAAAACTTTTGAGTTAATAACTCTTTAGGTAAATCACTTTCAACTGCGGCAGTAATAATTGTTTGCTCGGCAAATTGGGTGGCAGACATTAACTGCTTGCGTCTAGAAGTATCGAGTTCGGCAAAAACATCATCTAAAATCAGAATTGGTTCTGAGCCTTCGCTCTTTAAAAGATTGAATGAGCCAATACGTAATGCGATTGCCATTGACCACGACTCACCATGGCTGGCATAACCTTTTGCGGGGAAGTCGCCGATTTGTAAATGTAGATCATCGCGGTGTGGACCAATAAGAGAAACACCTCGTTCAATCTCTTGATAGGCCACTTCCTCTAATCTTTTAGTTAACACTTCTAGGTTGTTTTCGAAGTTATTAGATACACCCTCACTGCTGCACTTATAAGCAATAGACGCTGGTTTTACTTCATTAAGGTTTGCGTAGTTTTTTGTGACCCAAGGATTAAGTGCCTCAACTAAAGCAATTCGATCTGCAGTAAGTTGTGCTCCAAATTTAATTAATTGTTCATTCCATGGAACAAGGGCGTTGGCTGACGATCTGGTTTTTAAAAGCGCGTTACGTTGTTTAACAACGCGTTCATAATCTGCAATTACCCCTGCCATTCGTGGTGTGCGAGTTATGAGTAACCTGTCAAGGAAATCTCTACGGCCCCCGGGTTCCCCGCGCACTAAATCCAGATCTTCTGGGGAGAAATAAACTATTTGGCATGCTCCTAATATTTCGCGTTGGCTACGTGTGGGGTTGCCGTTAATTCGCGCACGGTTAGCTTTACTGGCGTTAATCTCTAGGTCGATATTTAAAACACGATCGTCGCGTTCAATTTCGGTGCGAATAATTGCTTGTTGTGAACCCAGTGAAATAAGCGGCACATTGTTTGCAACGCGATGGGATGAAAGAAAAGCTAAATAAATTAAAGATTCGGCGATATTTGTTTTACCGGAACCATTATCACCAATAAAAGTAATCACACCAGGTCCAAGTTCGAGCTCCAAAGAGGGATAGGAGCGAAAGTTGGTCAACGCCAACTTATTAATGCGCATTGATTACACCTATAGGTTATGAGGCGTAACGCATTGGCATTAACAAGTAACGATAGTTTTCGACAAGCGCGCCATCTTTGTCGCTCTTACCCATTAAAATCGCTGGTTTGTTTGGTCCGGTAAATGAAATTTGTACAAACTTTGTTCCTACAGCTGTTAACCCATCAGCTAAAAAGACTGGGTTGAAAGCAATAGAAATTGGTTCGCCTGTTAACAAGATTTCAATAGCTTCAGTTGCTTGTGCTTCTTCTCCAGCACCTGCTTCTAGAGACAGTGTGTTGTTGTTGAAATCAAGTCGTAGTGGAACAGTTTTATCTGTAACAAGTGCAACACGGCGCACTGAATCTAGAAGTGTTGCTACTTCAATAAGTGCGGTTGATGTTACTTCTTGTGGAAGTAAGTGACGGTATGGGGGGAATGTTCCATCCAACATACGTGATGTCATTGTTTTTCCATCACCGGCAAAACCAGCTAGGCGATCATTGCTAGTTGTTGGAGCGAAAGAAATCGAAACTGTTTTAGTTCCAGTTAAAGATTTGGCTGCATCGGCAATTGTTCGGGCGCGCAACAACGCACTTGTTGAAACATTAGGCGTTGTTGGATCCCATTGAATTTCGCGCACTGCTAGGCGATATCTATCAGTAGCTGCCAGAGTGATGGTTTCTTCATTTATTTCAACATGCACGCCTGTAAGTGTTGGTAGCGAATCATCGCGCCCTGCTGCAATTGCCACTTGTGAGACCGCTGTTGCAAAAACATCGCTGGGTAAAGTTCCTGTTGTGTCTGGTAATTCAGGCAAGTTGGGATACTCATCAACTGACAAAGTTGGCAAAGTAAATTTTGCGCTGCCGCTTGTTACTAACACTCGAGTTCCATCTAGTGTAAAAGTTATTGGTTTGTTAGGGAGAGATCGTGAAATTTCAGCTAGAAGTTTTCCAGGAACTAAAACTTTGCCAAGTTCTTTCACTTCAGCTTGAAAATGGGATTTACTCGCTGTTTCTAAATCCGAAGCAGATAAATAAACAACATCGTTTGTTGCGTTGATGACTATGCCAAGAAGTTCGGTTTTGATCGGTCTGGTTGATAGAGAACGGGAAACCCAATTAACGCCATCAACTAAAGCTGACTGCTCGACGATGAATTTCATACCCTGCCTCGATTCAGTGAAAGGTTCGTTTCACATCTAGATATATGTATATAAAGGTAGTCGTAGTAACCAGAAAGCTTTTGTGTGTACAAAGGCAATAACCCCTGTTCAACCCGGTGTTTTACTTCCTGGAGCTTGTGAATAAGGCGGGAAAAGGTGTGCACAAAGACCATGACAACACCCTTTCCTTTCTCACTCTTCACATCAACAGCTTTGGTGTATCCACATAAAAGAGGGAGATCTCCACAGTTGTCCACAACTTATCCCCAACTGGGGGTAAAGAAAGGCAAAGCGGACATTTCACTCTTTTGGTGCACTTACCTCGCCTGCTGCTTAATTCTGGTGGTGAGTTCGTTGACCTGGTTATAGATCGAACG
>CAFBOQ010000055.1_pt1 | contig 7986 bp, 6 predicted proteins | sample 7269481 | NCBI WGS metagenome assembly CAFBOQ01 (sample SAMEA6814123, study PRJEB35770) | uncultured Actinomycetes bacterium | biome: Freshwater; feature: Freshwater reservoir; material: water | place: Czech Republic | collected 2017-07-26 | depth 30m m | reverse complement strand
CTTTTGAATGTGAAGTCTATGAAGGTGAACGTCAAGTTGCTGCTGCAATGATAAAAAGATCGGCGGTGGAGCGAGTTTCATTCCTCGCCCGCACCGCCGCACAATCTTTAATTAGTGAAAACTAATTAAGCCTTCTTTGTAGCCCAGAAGATCTCTGCAATTTCATCAATCTTTCCGATTAACTTATCTGCAACTGCTACATCTTGCGTTCCCTTTGTACCTGCAGCGCCTGCAAGTTTTGTTGCCTCGTTGAAAAGTGAGTGCAACTGTGGGTATGCCTCAAAGTGTGGAGCTTTGAAATAATCTGTCCACAGCACCCAAAGGTGTTCCTTCACTTGGTGTGAACGCTCTTCCTTAATTGCAACTGAGCGTGCACGAAAATCTGCATCTGGATTAGCTGCGTACTTTTCCATGCATGCCTTTACTGAAAGAGCCTCAATCTTTGCTTGGGCTGGATCGTAAACACCACATGGAAGATCACAGTGTGCCAAGACTGTTGTCTTTGGTTCAAACATGTTCTCTCCTCATTGTTAATTCGTGCCATCGGCACGCAGTTCGCATCGACTGAAGGAACTACAAGTGCGAGACTACCGCCCATGAGCAAATTTGGCACAGTCAAGGTATCGGGTAGTTCCATGCTTCCCGCATACCGAGATGGAGATTGGCTAGTAGTCAGTTGGCTCCAAGGTGCAGCAGCGTTATCAGCCGTCGGCGATTCGATAGTTGGAAAAACCGTAGTGGTAGAACGTGAAGAACGCCCAGGAATCTTTTTAGTAAAGCGAGTTCAAAAATTTAATAACCAACAATATTGGGTTGAAGGTGATGGCTCAGATAGCACTGACTCTCGCACATGGGGTTGGATTTCGTCACAGGAGATAATTGGTGTTGTTCTTTTTCGGTACAGGCGTGGGAAGAAATTAAATTAACGGGTAAAGGCTTCAAGCATTAAAGCTTTTTGCTCATCTTCATGCAGGTGATGATTTCCAGTTGCCGGAGATGCGGTAGCGCGGCGAGAAATTCGACGCAAAATACGAGAACCAAATCCATGACCGCCATGTTGTTCGGAAGTACGAAGGGCAATATGTGACCATGGACCTTGATTTGCAGGTTCATCTTGAACCCACAACAAATTTGCATTTGGATGCTTGTTAGCTTCTGCAACCATTTCATCGATTGGCAGCGGATACAAAAGTTCTACGCGAACAATTGCAGTTGAGTTTTCACCAAGCTTGGTGCGCTCTGCAACTAGATCGTGATAAACCTTGCCAGAACAGAAAATCACACGAGATGCTTCACTTACTGAATCATCGACAATCACTGGTCGGAAGTATCCTGAAGTGAAATCACTCAAGGCAGATGCTGCCGCTTTTAAACGCAACATTGATTTTGGTGTGAACACAATCATTGGTCGGCGAGCTGGGTTCTTTGCATGCCAGCGCAACAGGTGGAAGTAAGAGGCAGGAGAAGATGGTTGAGCCACAGTCATATTTTGTTCAGCACAGAGTTGTAAGTAGCGCTCAATTCGTCCCGATGAATGATCCGGGCCTTGGCCTTCATAGCCATGTGGCAAGAGAAGAACTACTGATGAGCGCTCGCCCCATTTTTGAAGTGCTGAAGAAATAAACTCATCGATAATGGTTTGTGCGCCATTAGCAAAATCTCCGAATTGGCCTTCCCATAAAACAAGGGCTTCTTCGCGCTCAACGCTATATCCGTATTCAAAGCCCATTGCTGCATATTCGCTCAGCAATGAATCAACAACAAAGAACTGATTTTCATCAGAGATTAATGCGCGAAGCGGTGTCCACTCGTTTCCATTTTCTTTATCAACAATAACTGCATGGCGATTCGAGAAAGTTCCGCGTCGTGCATCTTGTCCGGCAAGTCGGATTGGGCGACCTTCTTTGAGCAGTGAACCGAAAGCCAACATTTCTCCAGTTGACCAATCAATTGTTGCATCATTGAGTGACTCAACGCGCTTAGCTAACTGTGGTGCAAGCTTTGGATGAACGTTAAAGCCTTCAGGTGTTGCAGTTTGAGTTGCCGCAATTTCGCGTGCGAGCTCTTCTGAAATTGATGTAACAAGTTTATTTGCATCGGGTGCAATTGGAACTTTAAAGTTTGGATCGGTTTCAGTATCAATGTTGTTGACGGCAGCAAATACTGCTTCCAACTGAGCTTGGTAATCACGTGCCACTTCCTCAGCTTCTTCAACTGTAATGTCACCTCGACCAATAAGTGCTTCGGTATAAAGATGGCGTGTAGAGCGCTTTGCATCAATGAGTTTGTACATCAATGGCTGAGTAAAGCTTGGCTCATCCCCTTCATTGTGACCACGGCGGCGGTAGCAAACCATGTCAATGACAATGTCTTTATTAAATTCTTGATGATATTCAAATGCTAAACGAGCGATGCGAACACATGCTTCTGGATCATCCCCGTTAACATGGAAAACAGGTGCCTGAATAATCTTGGCAAAATCAGTTGAGTACCGTGAAGAACGAGCCGCACTTGGTGATGTAGTAAAGCCCACTTGGTTATTTACAACAATATGAATAGTTCCGCCTGTGCGATAACCGCCTAATTGAGACATCTGTAGAACTTCAGCGTTTACTCCTTGGCCAGCAAATGCGGCATCGCCATGAAGCAAAATTGGCAGGATTGAGTAAGCATTTTTAATATTGAGGCGATCCTGCTTTGCGCGAACAATGCCCTCTAGCACTGGGTTCACAGCTTCTAAGTGTGAAGGGTTTGCAGCTAAATAAATCTTTGTAGTTGCGCCAGAGTGTGCAGTAAAAACGCCTTCAGTACCTAAGTGGTACTTCACATCGCCAGAACCTTGAACCTGATTTTCAGCATAGTGACCCTGGAACTCTTGAAAAATTTGTCCCGCAGATTTTCCGGCGATATTAGCTAAAACATTAAGTCGACCGCGGTGTGGCATTCCAATACATACTTCATCCAACTTTGTTTCTGCTGCAGATGAAATAACCGCATCGAGCAATGGGATTACTGATTCGCCACCTTCGAGTGAAAATCGTTTTTGTCCAACAAACTTAGTCTGTAAGAAGTTCTCAAAGGCTTCAGCACTGTTGAGCTTGTAAAGAATTCGCAGTTGTTCCTCGCGAGGAAAATGCTGAACCCCAACTTCTACGCGCTCTTGAATCCATTTACGCTCTGTTGGGTTGTCGAGGTACATGTACTCAACACCAACTGTTCGGCAGTACGAATCACGCAAAATTCCTAGGATCTTTCGAAGCAGCATGAACTTCTCGCCGCCAAAGCCGCCCGTTGCAAACTCACGGTCAAGATCCCACAGTGATAATCCATGGTTCTGAACATCTAAATCAGGATGCGCGCGTTGAACATATTCCAGCGGATCAAAATCTGCCATTAAGTGACCATTAGTGCGGTAGGCGTGAATTAACTGCTGAATACGTGCAGTCTTATCAATCTCTTCATCGTGGGCAAACTCTTTATCTGCCGCCCAACGAATTGGCTCATATGGAATGTGCAGAGCTGCAAAGATTTCATCATAGAAACCATCAGCGCCCAAAATATATTCATGCATTCTTCGAAGGAAATCACCGGAGGTTGCACCTTGAATAATGCGGTGGTCGTACGTGCTTGTAAGGGTTACGACCTTGCTAATAGCCATTCGTGCAAGGGTTTCTTGGCTAGAACCAGCAAATTCAGCTGGGTAATCCAGCGCACCAACACCAAGGATTAAACCTTGCCCTTGCACAAGGCGTGGCACTGAGTGAACCGTGCCAATTGTTCCTGGGTTAGTAATAGACATAGTTGTACCGGCAAAATCTTCAACAGTTAATGATCCATCACGTGCTTTTTTCACCACAGCTTCATACGCACTTCGGAATTGTGCAAAGTCTAAAGATTCGCAACCTTTTACTGAAGGCACTAACAACTGACGTGTTCCGTCGGCTTTAGCTAAGTCAATAGCAACCCCAAGGTTAATGTGTTCAGGCTTTCCAATAGCTGGCTTTCCATCAAGTTCACCAAAGAAAGCGTTCATCTCAGGCATCGCACGAACTGCCTTAATCATTGCGTAAGCGATGATGTGAGTAAATGAAACTTTTCCACCACGTGCACGCTTCATGTGATTATTAATTACAATACGATTATCAATCATTAACTTCGCTGGAACTGCGCGGACTGATGTGGCAGTTGGAACGGAGAGTGATGCCTCCATGCTTTGCACAACGCGGGCGGAAACTCCGCGGATTACTTCAAGTGTTGACGCACTTGGTGTACTTAAAACTGGGGCTGGTTTAATGACTGGATCTGCCGGCTTTGGTTGTGTAGTTGCGCTCTCACGAACAATTGGCTGAACATGTGGAATTGGTGCACTAATTTCAATGGAGGCAGCTTTTTGCGTTGCTTTGGGTACTGGTGGGGTTCCCTTTGAAACTGGAGCAGATGGCGCAGAAGCTGTGGCAGGAATTCCTGGTTTATTATTTTTAAAGTATTCAACCCACGCGGGGTCTACGGAAGAAGGATCCTGCAGATAATGCTCGTACATTTCATCGACGAGCCAATCATTTGCACCAAAATCCTGTGCCGACACTGGCGAACTCCTTCTTGGCGTTAATTAGGCCAAGCCTATAGCCATGCGGGGCGGACTTAAACTATAAAACTGCGCTTAAAGCGCGAGATAGGCCACATAAGCACAGCCCTATCTGCCCAGAAATCTCACAAGACCGCTAGAGACCTACGGCACGTTCAATCTCAGCCACCGCATCGGAAATATCTTGAGCCACAGTCACATATTTGCACTCATCAAGGTTCCACCCAGGTCCACCCAACACCACTCTAGGCATTGGTCGGATCGATGGGATTTGATTGAAAAACTTAGGGTCAGCATTTTTGGAAAGCTGGGCCCATAAAAATACTGCGGGGGGTGCAGAGCGAGAAATCATTGCGCACAAAGCTTCGTGGGGTGTTCTGGCTCCAAGAAAATAACTTTCGATTCTTCTTTCAGCAAGCGCGGCGGCAAGTGCATGCAATGCTAGTGAATGCAGTTCTTCGCCAACGGCGGCAAGCAAAACCGGATGTGCATTGACAGGCTTTCTAATATCCTCAACGTGCTCACGCAAAATTGCCTTGAGCACTTCAGTTAGCACATGCTCGATTTCAACCCCTTCACCGCTTACTTCCCATTCATTGCCCACTAAAAATAAAAGTGGAACAATGACCTCTGACCATGATTGTTCAACTCCAAACTCAGCCAAATCTTTTCGTAAAGCCGCTTCGATGAATTTCTTGTCTAGGGCTTTAGCCGCTTTGTGTAATGCAGTGACTAACTCTTCACGAACTACATAATCCTCAACAATTTTTTCAACATTCATCGTGCCTGTGTGGTTTTTTGCTTGCTCTGCAGCATCAGCCGGTGAAACACCACTTGTGATCAACCGACGCATCAACGTCAACCGCGCCAAATCCGATGCGCGGTATCGGCGATGCTCACCACTCTCATGTGCAGATGGGCCCAGGCCATACCGGCGATCCCATGTGCGAAGCGTTGCGGGGGCTACACCCAGACGCCGGGCTACGGCTGCAACGGTGAGTAGCTCTTCAGTCGATGCCATGGGCCAATCGTGGCCTGAAGTGGGCGAACTCACCAGTTGAAACACGCCTTTGAACAACTTCTGGAGCGTAATCACTTGAACAACCTATGACGCGGTTGTACTGTGTCTCCATGGCTGAAATATCGCGTTTACCCCGCCCCGTTGCAGATGAATGGGAGTGGCAATATCAAGGTGCCTGTCGCGACCTTGAAACTGAGATGTTTTTTCATCCAGATGGCGAACGAGGCCCACGTCGTCGCAACCGTGAAAATACGGCCAAAGCTATTTGTGCAACGTGTCCGGTAATTGCGGCTTGCCGCAAACATGCATTAGCCGTGCAAGAGCCTTATGGAATTTGGGGTGGTCTCTCAGAAGATGATCGCTTAGCACTTATTGGAAAAGATGTGAATCCAGATATTTCACATGCATCATAAGTTTTAACTCTCCTCCTGAGTTGAAAAAGAAAAGCCCCGCAGATTTTTCTGCGGGGCTTTTCTTATGACTATGTAATTAGTGACTATGTCCGCCTGGGCCATGTGAATGGCCAGAACCGGCAGCATCAGCTGCTGCTTGTTCTGCTGGCTTTTCGTAAACAACTGCTTCAGTTGTAATAAACATTGCAGCAATTGATGCAGCATTTGCTAACGCTGAACGGGTCACCTTAACTGGATCGATGACACCATCTTTTGCAAGATCGCCATAGACATCAGTTGCAGCATTGAATCCTTCATTGGGCTTCATTGCACGGACCTTTGCAACTACTACGTAGCCTTCAAGACCTGCGTTTTCTGCGATCCAGCGAAGTGGTTCATCGCACGCTTTGCGGACTAAACGAACTCCAACTGCCTTATCGCCAGTGAATCCAAGATCGCCTTCTAGAGCATCGGCTGCATGCACGAGTGCTGCGCCTCCGCCAACAACGATTCCTTCTTCAACTGCTGCGCGAGTTGCAGAGATTGCATCTTCTAGACGGTGCTTCTTTTCATTGAGTTCTACTTCAGTGTGTGCTCCAACTTTGATGACACAGACGCCACCAGCAAGTTTTGCAACACGCTCCTGTAGCTTCTCTTTGTCCCAAGAGGAGTCAGAGTTTTCAATCTCTTTGCGAAGTTCGCTTACACGGGCTGCAACTGCGCCCTTGTCTCCAGCACCTTCAACGATTGTTGTCGCATCCTTTGAAACCACGATGCGACGTGCGCGACCAAGATCTTCAAGTGTTGCAGCATCAAGTTTCATTCCAACTTCAGCTGAAATAACTTGTCCGCCAGTTAGCGTTGCGATGTCTTGCAACATTGCCTTGCGGCGATCTCCAAAGCCAGGGGCTTTAACGGCAACAGAAGTAAATACTCCACGCATGCGGTTAACAACTAGTGTTGATAGGGCTTCACCTTCGATGTCATCGGCGATGATTAATAGCGGCTTTGAAACCGCTGAAACCTTCTCAAGAATTGGTAGAAGATCTGCGAGCGCAGAAACCTTGCCAGCTGAGATGAGAACGTAGGCATCTTCAAGAATTGATTCCATACGATCTTGATCAGTTACGAAATATGGAGATATGTAGCCCTTGTCGAACTGCATACCTTCAGTGAACTCAAGGTCAAGGCCAGTAGTAGATGCTTCTTCAACAGTGATGACGCCATCTTTGCCAACGCGATCCATTGCTTCGGCGATCAAATCTCCGATAGCGCGATCTTGGGCAGAGATAGTTGCAACATCTGCAATCTGAGCTTTTCCGCTCACTGGAGTTGCTTGATTGCGAAGGTTTTCTGAAACTGCAGCTACTGCAGCTTCGATGCCTTGCTTAATATCCATTGGCTGAGCACCGGCGGCAAGGTTACGTAAACCTTCTTTAACCATTGCTTGTGCAAGTACGGTTGCAGTAGTTGTTCCGTCGCCGGCGACATCATTTGTCTTTGTGGCAACTTCTTTAACTAACTGTGCACCCATATTTTCAGCAGGATCTGAAAGCTCAATTTCCTTAGCGATAGTTACGCCGTCATTAGTGATAATTGGAGCACCATATGACTTTGCAATAACTACGTTGCGACCCTTGGGTCCAAGAGTTACTTTGACAGTGTCAGCAAGGATGTTGACGCCACGTTCCATTGCTCGACGCGCTTGCTCGTCGAATTGAAGGGACTTTCCCATTTACTTCTCGATTACAGCGAGAATGTCGCGCGCTGAAAGAACCAATAGGTCATCTCCGCCATGCTTGATTTCAGTTCCGCCGTACTTGCTATACAGAACAACATCGCCAACTTTGACATCCATGGGAACGCGAACACCATCATCAAAGCGACCTGGGCCAACTGCAATAACAGTTCCCTCTTGTGGCTTTTCTTTTGCTGTATCTGGGATAACAAGACCAGATGCTGTTGTTGTTTCAGCTTCGTTTGTCTTG
>CAFBOQ010000046.1_pt1 | contig 11791 bp, 10 predicted proteins | sample 7269481 | NCBI WGS metagenome assembly CAFBOQ01 (sample SAMEA6814123, study PRJEB35770) | uncultured Actinomycetes bacterium | biome: Freshwater; feature: Freshwater reservoir; material: water | place: Czech Republic | collected 2017-07-26 | depth 30m m | reverse complement strand
CCTTATCTCAGAGCTAGCTCTTGCAGAGCGCACTGATGAAGAAAAGGCTGCAGTAATCCTTGACGAGGTTCTTGCCTCTTAACAATGTCTATTAGCGCCATCATCGCTGCCGCGGGCAGTGGTGAAAGATTTGGCGCAGGTATTCCCAAGGCTCTCATTCAATTAGCAGATCGCACGTTGGTACAACATGCCGTTTCATCTTTGGCTCCGGTTGTTGATCAAATAATCATTACCGCACCTGCTGGCTTTGAAGCTCAGATCAGCGAACTCGTTGGAGAAGGCATAATTGTCGTTACAGGTGGTGCTACCCGCTCGGCAAGTGTCAGAAACGCTCTAGCTGTAGCAACAGGTGAGTATGTTTTAGTTCATGATGCTGCCCGTGCCTTGGCCAGCACTGATGTAGCTTCGCGCGTAATTGCGCAATTAAAAAACGGCGCAGTTGCCGTAGTTCCAGCCATTGATGTTGTGGACACAATCAAGGTAGTAAGCAAAGAAGGTTTTGTTGTTTCAACCCCTGATCGTGCATCACTTGTAAGCATTCAGACTCCGCAAGGTTTTAACACATCGGCCCTTCGTGAAGCGCATGCATCACAGAATGAAGCAACCGATGATGCAGGGTTAATTGAAGCTAATGGCGGCGCAGTTAAAGTGATAGCTGGCGAAGAGCGTGCTTTGAAAATAACTACGCCAGCTGATTTAAATACTGCGCTTAGTTTCTTGAGTTTAGGGAGCGATATTCGTACCGGTATTGGAACTGATGCGCATGCATTTGGAGTAGGTCTTCCATTGTGGCTTGCAGGTTTGCATTGGCCCGGTGAAGAAGGAGTTGAAGGACATTCAGATGGCGATGTTGCAGCACATGCAATTTGTGATGCCCTATTTTCAGCCACACAGTTAGGTGATCTTGGAAGCAACTTTGGTACAGATCGTCCTGAATATGCAGGGGCCTCAGGAGTTCGATTAATGCAAGAAACGTATTCAATGGTTACCAAGGCTGGCTTTGCAATTTCAAATGTTGCTGTGCAGATCATTGGCAATCGCCCAAAGATTGCACAACGTAGGGCTGAAGCTATCGCTGCTATTTCAGATGCCCTTGGTGGTGCGAAGATTTCAGTTTCTGCAACAACAACTGATGGAATGGGGCTTACTGGGCAAGGCAAAGGCATCGCGGCCATTGCAACTGCTCTGGTTTATAAGCAGTAGAATTAGCAGATGTCCGCACTACATTTATATGACACTGCAACCCGCGAAGTAGGCGTTTTTAAGCCACTTATCCCAGGTCAGGTTTCAATCTATGTATGTGGTGCAACAGTGCAATCACATCCTCACATTGGCCATGTTCGCAGCGCAGTTAATTTTGATATTTTGCGTCGCTGGCTGACATGGACAGGTTATGACGTCACCTTTATTCGAAACGTCACAGATATTGATGACAAGATTTTGCATAAAGCTGTTCATGAAAAAGCCCCATGGTGGGCGGTAGCTATGAAATACGAACGAATTTTTACGCAAGCATTCGCATCATTAAATGTCTTGCCACCAACATATGAACCACGCGCAACTGGTCACATCACTCAGATGGTCGAACTCATGCAGATACTCATTGATAATGGCGCTGCCTATGCTCCCGGCAACGGAGACGTGTATTTGGAAGTTCGCAAATTAAAGCGCTACTTAACTTTATCTGGACAAAAATTAGATGATCTAATGCCAGCAGCAGATGCTGATGAAACTTTCAAAAGAGATCCACGAGATTTCGCATTATGGAAAGCCGCTAAAGCCGGAGACCCTTCATGGCCAACACCATGGGGAGCGGGTCGTCCTGGCTGGCACTTGGAATGTTCAGCGATGGCACATGCTTATTTAGGTGAAGCATTTGATATACATGGTGGTGGTTTAGATTTAGTTTTCCCTCACCACGAAAATGAAATCGCACAATCTGAAGCAGCTGGATATAAATTTGCTAATCGTTGGTTACATAACGCCTGGGTTACTCAATCTGGTGAAAAGATGAGTAAGTCACTGGGCAATACTTTGCAGGTTGAAGTCATTTTGCAACGTGTGCGTGGAATCGAGCTTCGTTGGTATTTAGGTAGTGCTCATTATCGTTCAATGCTTGAATATTCAGAAGCTGCACTCGATGAATCTGCAGTCGCATTTAGGCGAATTGAAAACTTCTTACAGCGCGCCACAGAACTATTAGGTTCACAACCTGAACCAACAATTAACGATGCATTTTGCGGTGCAATGAATGATGATTTAGCGGTTCCAGCAGGGTTAGCTTCAATTTCAGAGAATTTACGTGTTGGAAATCAAGCCATAACTGACGGCGATAAGGCGACTGTTTCTAAATGTGCCAATGAAATTCGTGGGGCTTTGCAGATTCTGGGCTGTGATCCCTTTGATCCAAGCTACCCACAAGGCGCGACTACTGATGTAAACCAAGCCCTTGATGGCGTTATTAAGTTAGCGCTAAAAGAGCGCGCTGCGGCGCGCGAGCGTAAGGATTTTGCTGCATCAGATGCCATCCGTGACGGCCTACTCGAATTAGGAATTACAATTGAAGACACTGCACAAGGGCCACGTTGGTCAATTACGGAAAAGAGCTAACCATGGCCGGTAATTCATCACGCAAAGGCGCAATCCGCCAATCAAAAAAGGGGCCATCAGCCGGTACCGGTGGAAAAAACAAAAAGCGTCTTTCAGGTAAAGGTCCAACACCGAAAGCAGAAGATCGTCCGTATCACGCAGCTGCAAAGCGCAAGAAAGCAGCCGAGAAAAAAACTACGCGCACTCCAGCAGGTCGCGCAACAACAGCACGGTCAACAACTGCCCGATCAACAAGCCCACGTGCAACAACGATGGCTCGCTCAACTCCATCACGTGCGCCACGCGGTGATCGCCCAAGAGGTGAAATCGTTGCAGGTCGCAACGCAGTTCTTGAAGCACTACGTGAAGCAGTTCCAGCTACAGAGTTATTAGTTGCACGCAGTATCGATGTTGATGATCGCGTTGCAGAATCTCTTAAGCTTGCCTTGCACTTAGGTCTACCAATTCGTGAAGCACATCGTGCCGAAGTTGAAGGTATTTCACCCAATAGCCAGGGAATTATTCTTGCAATTAAGCCTTACCAGTATTCATCCTTTGAAGAAATTATGCAGCGCGCAAAGTATCCAGCACTTGTTGTTGCACTTGATGGCGTAACTGATCCACGTAACTTAGGTGCAATTGTTCGAAGCGCTGCAGCATTTGGTGCAGCAGGAGTTCTCATGACTGAACGCAGAGCAGCAGCAATGACGGCATCTGCATGGAAAGCTTCGGCAGGGGCTGCGGCCCGTATGCCAATCGCACAAGTAACTAACCTTGCCCGCACTATTGACGCCGCTAAAAAAGAGGGCTTATTTGTGGTTGGCCTTGATGGAGAATCGGATGACACAATTTCTGCAATGAAAGTTGCAGCTGAACCAATCATGGTTGTCGTGGGCAGCGAAGGTAAAGGCCTTGCTCGTTTAACCCGAGAAAAATGTGATCTTGTTATTTCAATTCCAATCAGTGCATCTACTGAATCGCTTAACGCCTCGGTTGCTACTTCAATCGCGTTGTTCCATATAGATCAGGCGCGACGTAAGGGGTAGTTCAGGTGATTTACGCACGTTTTATTGCATTGGGTGATTCCTACACCGAAGGTATGTGTGATGAGAAAAAACATGGCCAATACCGCGGATGGGCTGATCGTGTAGCCGATGTAATGGCAAACGCCCACCCTGATTTTAAATATTCCAACTTAGCAATTCGTGGCAAGCTTGTTGCGCAAGTAGTTGATGAACAAATTGAAGCAGCCTTGGATCAAGTAACTGGCCCTGAAACACTAATCTCTTTTCACGCCGGAGCAAACGATGTGATTCGCCCAGGGTACAAAGCCGAAATTGTCTTGGCACAATATGCCGATGCGGTCCGCCGCCTAGCTGCATCTGGTGCAACGATTTTAGTTTTTACTGTTTTAGAGCGGACTGGCAATACTGGACGGTCGGCAAAAATGTGGGAGGAACGCTTCGGTGCATTTAATAAAAATGTGCGCGCAGTAGCAACAGAAGTTGGAGCAATCATTGCTGATGCAAATGAAGAAACAACATTTAGCGATCGCAGGTTTTTAGCTTTTGATCGACTTCATCTCAATGCCATGGGTCACGATCGCGTTGCACAAGCAGTATTAGAGATTTTGGAACTACCTTTTGATTCAGGATGGCGCAAACCTTTGGCACCAGCAAACCCTGAACCAAAAATTCTGCGCGCAACAATGACTGTTTTATGGTTCATTACTTTTGCGCTGCCCTGGATGTGGCGACGCGCGCGCGGTAAATCTTCAGGAGATGGACGAAGCTGTAAATTTCCAACAGCCATCACTTGGCCATTAAATTTAGATTGAAATAGCGCCAAGATGGGCATCCATGACCTGTAAATGGATGGTGTTTGAACCCACATCTAAAACGCCTAATCTCACGAGGACAACCTATCGCTGAGGCTGGGCCGAACCCACGATTTTAAGTTTTTGCATTCCACTGCCATAATTACCGCCGGTCGCAAGATCGATACGTGTTCGCACGTAGGCCTCTCTAGCTCAGTGGTAGAGCAGCGCACTTGTAATGCGCAGGTCGTCAGTTCAATCCTGACGGGGGGCTCGTAGTTTTTAGAAGGGGGAAATTATGTCTACATTTCCTTACGACGAGTTTGCCGATGTATTGTCTGCCAATGAAGAGTATGTCAAGAATTTTAAATACTCTGATTTAACAGGTGTTGCTCAAAAAGGTTTGGCCATCGTCACTTGCATGGATTCACGCATCAATCCCTTATCTGTTCTTGGAATGCGATCTGGCGATGCCAAGATTTTGCGTAACGCTGGCGCACGCGTGACCGATGACGTTTTACGTACTTTGGTTCTAGCCACATACCTGCTTGGAGTAAAACGAATTTTAGTAATGCCTCATACAAACTGTCGTATGGCGCAAGTGGATGAAGCCGAAATTCACCGTGAGATCGATACTAAATATGGAATTGATACGTCAGAGCTTGAATTTAAAACCGTAGCTGACCAACAAGCATCTTTAATTGAAGATGTAAATATGGTTCGAAGCTATCGTTTGCTTAATACGGGAGTTTCAGTTGGTGGCGCAATCTATGACGTTGCAACCGGAAAAATTACTCCGATTGATTGTTAGTTCGCCGAATAGGTTGGCGAGTACTGGGATAGTTCAAATCCTCTAAGAATTGCATAATTACTGCCATTGCTAACGCTGGTTTTTCTTTAATTAAGCCATGCGATGTGCCAGGGATAATTGCTAACTGGCCTAATGGCAGAGCTTCAAAAAGTGCAATTGTGTGATCATGTTTGATGACATCGTCATCACCTGCCATAACTAAAACAGGGCATTGAATCGAAGCAATATCGTCCACTGAAATATCAGGCTCAGTTTTCCAAATCTGATTCATACGAATGATTTTTTCTAGCAATGTTCCTGGAGCATCAGGGGAAATTAAGTTGTATTCAGCTTGATCTTCCTCAGACACAAAGGCATCTTCGAAATCACTTAAAGGTGCGCTGTAGTGAAAATTGGCACCGATTGCGACAATTGATTTGACTAGGTCTGGTCGCGCTATTGCAACTAAGAGAGCGATAATCCCACCATCGCTATAACCAATTAAATGTGCCGGCTCTTTTACAACATCATCTAAATATGCAACCGCTTCTTGAGCCTGAAATTCAAAGTGCAAACTTCCCTTTTGATCTCCAGTAAAACCATGTCCAGTTCGATCATAGGCAAAAACATGAAACTCATCCTCAAGAGCTGGAACTACTAAGTAATCCCAGCTCGAAGTTTTACTCAAACCACCATGAAGCAACACTACGGCTTCGCCCTCGTGTTCCCATTCGTAGTTATAAACCTGATGGCCGCGAAGGTTGACGTACTCTGGCATTAGACCGAATCCATTATGTGGCGGTTGCCGCGATCAAAAGTTAAATAGTTCCAGGTCCAGTCGGCCATAGTTCCAATTTTGTTACGTCCACCTAGAAGGTAGAACAAGTGCAACCATAACCAGGCATACCAAGCTGGAATTCCAGCTAATCTAAAGTTTTTGACTTCTACAACTGCTTTGTGGCGCCCGATTGTGGCCATTGAACCTTTATCTCGATACTTAAATGGTTGTAAAGGTTGTGATTTTATTGTTCGAAGCATTTGCTTAGCGACGAATTTTCCTTGTTGCAATGCAACCGGTGCAACCATAGGCAAGAAACGACCGTCAGCACCTTTGATTCCAGCGATATCACCAATTGCCCAGATGTAAGGATAATTTCTAACTTGAAGAGTATTTTCAACATCGATGCGCGCATTAACTAAAGGAAGATTTAAGTGACCAGCAGCTGGTTCTCCTTGAACTCCGGCAGCCCAGACTGTTACCTCAGCAGGAATTGAAGCTCCACCTTTAACTTCGATCATTCGCGGTTTAATTTGTGCAACAGATGTATTAAGTTGAACTTTGACTCCGAGTTCTTCAAGATCTCGTTTTGTGCGTGCTGATAGTTTCTCTGAGAAGCTAGGTAACAAACGTGGACCAGCTTCAATTAAATAAATGTCAATGTGTGCTGCGGCATGTGCTTGATCATTTTTTAGAGGTCCGCGAACAAGTTCGGCAAAAGCTCCAGCCATTTCAACCCCAGTAGGACCGCCTCCAACAACAGCGATTGAAAGAACAGTCTCATCTTGGAAGCGACAGAGATCTTCAAATCTACGCATTACTTCAGCTCGAATTGTGATGGCCTCATGGACACTTTTCATTCCAAGTGCGTGTTCGCGAACACCCGGTACTCCAAAGTCTGCAGTAGCCGAACCAAGTGCAACTACAAGATGATCAAATTCGAGAACTTCGCTGCTGTCTAACTTTATAGTTTTATTCTTATGGTCAACAGAAATTGGTGAGCCCATTCGAAATGCAACCCCCGTTTTACGAAGTGCGCCGCGCACAGGGTGGGCGACATGGTCGGCAGCAAGACCGGCAGTTGAGACTTGGTATAGGAGAGGAAGAAAAGTTTGGAAATTATGTCGGTCTACAAGTGTGACATCGGCAAATTCAGCCATCGCTTTGGCTGCAGTTAAGCCCCCAAAACCGGCGCCGAGAATAACCACGCGCGGTTTTTCAACTGTCTTTTGCATGCGGCTGAGTCTAGGCTTTGATGCATGAGCTCTCCAGCCGAAAAACGTAAATATTTGATCACAGGCGCATCTGGATATGTCGGGGGTCGATTAGTTCGAGCCTTGGTCGAAGAAAATCTTGATATTCGAATTTTTGTGCGCGATCCCAACAAAATTATGGGTCAGCCATGGGCATCGGCAGTAGATGTTTGTATCGGAACCGCGGCTAAAGACGAAGATCTGATGCGTGCATTAAGCGGTGTTCACACTGCTTACTACTTGCTGCACTCAATAAATCTTGGATCCAAATTTGATGAAATTGAAGCTGAGATGGCTCGTCGATTCGCACATGTAGCCGAAATAACGGGCGTAAAACAGATTGTTTATTTGGGTGGAATCGCAAATGATAAAAACATCAGTAAGCATTTAGCATCTCGGGTCAGCACTGGCGTTGGACTTGCTTCAACATCAGTTCCAGTAATGGAGCTCCGAGCAGGCATCATTATTGGTTCAGGTTCAGCCAGCTTTGAAATGCTGCGCCATTTGACTCACCGTTTACCGATCATGACAACGCCAAAGTGGGTAATGAATAAGACGCACCCCATCGCGATCCGAGACATTTTGTACTACCTAAAAAATGCGGCCACATTAAAAGAACCTATAAATAAAGTTTTTGATATCGGTGGTCCAGAGGTTCTTACTTATGCTGACATGATGCAGAAATTTGCCGCTCTATCTGGTCTAAAGAAGCGTTGGATCATTAAGGTTCCCGTTTTAACACCTGAGCTTTCAAGTTTATGGATCGGGTTAGTAACTCCTGTTCCAACAGCACTTGCTAGACCACTAGTTGGTTCTTTGATTAGTGAAGTTGTTGCAGATCCTGCAAAATCAATTAACGCAATTATTCCACTGCCACCCGAAGGTTTAACCGATGTTGCAACAGCAATTAAATTAGCGCTCTCGCGTATAACTGATCACAATGTTGAAACGCGCTGGTCAGATGCAACGTTTCCAACAGCACCTTGGCAAAAAGCTCAAGGCGATCCTGATTGGGCAGGTGAAGCTGTTTTGCGCGATCATCGTGAAGCAGTTACAGATATTCCAGCAGCACAGATTTGGAAGCAGATTGAAAGAATTGGCGGAGATAACGGTTGGTTTGGAGCCGATCTTCTTTGGTGGGTCCGTGGATTAATTGATCGAATGTTTGGTGGAGTTGGTTTGCGTCGTGGTCGCAGAGATCCCGATTTCTTGCGCGTTGGTGAGAGTTTAGATTTCTGGCGAGTAGATGAGATTGAAACCGGCCGGCGTTTAAAACTATATGCCGAGATGATTTTGCCAGGCAAAGCATGGTTGGAATTTATCGTTGAAGAACGTGACGGTAAAACTCATCTGATCCAAGAAGCAACTTTTAATCCACGTGGTTTAGGTGGGCAGTTATATTGGTATGTCGTATCGCCATTTCATTATTTAGTTTTTCCAACGATGCTTAGAAACATTATTAAGAAAGCTAAAAATAGTGCATGAGTTCACCCCAGAAGTTGAAGCCCTCGCCGCCGAAGTTCTGGCATACAGCCTTGACCGATTAAAAAACGATCCACCTCTAGATGGACCACGCACTGCCGAAGATTTATTTAGCGAAGTAGGAAACACAATCACCGCCCGTGGTCTTGGCGGACATGAAGCGCTAGAAGTTTTTACATCAGTTCTGGCGAAAGCATGTATTTCAACAGATCATCCCCGCAACTTAGCTTTTATTCCTTCGGCCCCCAGTGAATATGCAAACTTATTTGATTTAGTAGTGGGAGCCAGCGCGCTATATGGCGGTTCTTGGCAAGAAGGAGCAGGTGCCGTTTTTGCAGAAAACCAAGCACTTCGTTGGATCGCAGACTTAGCGAACTTGCCAGAACAGTCTGGCGGAGTTTTTGTACAGGGCGGAACAATTGGAAATCTTTCGGCATTAGTAGTTGCGCGTGCACAGGGACGCAAAAACCATCCTGGTGCCACACGTTGGGTTATTGCTTGCAGCGAAGAAGCGCATTCTTCAATTGTTAGCGCAGCAAATGTTATGGATGTTGATGTCCTTAAGGTGCCAGTTGCCGCTAATGGCAAGTTGATGGGTGAAGCAGTTGCACATGCGATAGATCATTTACATTCAACAACTACCCACCGTGTATTTGCAGTTGTTGCAACGGCTGGAACAACAAATCTTGGAATCATCGATGACTTAAAAGGAATTGCAACTACGGCCCATGATCGTGGAATTTGGTTCCATGTTGATGGTGCCTATGGTTTAGCCGCACTTTGCGCACCGTCAGTTCGTTCACATTTTGATGGAGTAGAGGCTGCCGATTCTTTAATAGTCGATCCGCACAAATGGTTATTTGCTCCTTACGATGCCTGCGCACTTATCTATCGTGAACCCGAGCTAGCCCGGCAAGTTCATTCACAACACGCTTCATATTTAGATACATTAAAAGATGGGGCATGGTCGCCATCTGATTATGCAATTCAGCTAACGCGACGCACTCGTGGCTTACCATTTTGGTTCTCACTTGCAGCTTATGGTACCGATGCATACACCGAAGCGATGGAACAATCCTTAACAGTTGCCCAGCAAGCTGCGCAGTTAGTAAAGGCACATCCTGATTTAGAGTTAATTTGTGAACCAGAACTTTCAATCGTTGCATTTACTCGTAAAGGTTGGGCCGCTAGTGATTATCAAAAATGGTCGGATCAATTATTAGCTGATCAGATCGGATTTATTCCACCGTCTTCACATCGTGGCCAACCAATTTTGCGATTTGCCATCGTTAATCCCTGGACCAAAATCTCTGACATTGAAATGATTCTTGACACTTTATAACCTGCATTAAATCCCACAGTTTTTGTTAATGACCCGATACGCTTTTACCTATGTCCGCACAAGAAGAATCTGTAGCTCCTACTGCCTTGAGCGACCTTGAAGTTCGTATCCTGGATTTTGAAGGTAGTTGGTGGCGTTATGCCGGCGCAAAAGAAGCGGCAATCAAAGAGCTTTTCGACCTTTCAGCGGCCCGTTATTACCAACTGCTCAATGATTTGATCGATCGTGATGATGCTCTTGCCGCATCTCCCATGCTCGTAAAACGCCTTCGCCGCCTGCGCGAGGCGCGCATGAACACCCGTATCGCCCGCTAGCGCGCACTCGTTTTGCGCCTGGGAAATAACTCCCGTAGATTTGGCGTTAGCACTCTCGGGGTGCGAGTGATAAAGCCCCCGCTAACGAACGATTATATGAAAGCGAGCACAACTCATGGCAAAGCAGATTGCCTTTAATGAAGAAGCCCGCCGCGGATTAGAGCGCGGAATGAATATCTTGGCCGATGCGGTCAAAGTAACCCTTGGACCTCGTGGGCGTAACGTGGTTTTAGAAAAGAAGTGGGGCGCCCCAACAATTACTAATGATGGTGTTTCCATCGCTAAGGAAATCGATCTTGATGATCCATGGGAAAAGATCGGCGCAGAGCTAGTCAAGGAAGTTGCTAAGAAGACAGATGATGTCGCAGGCGATGGAACAACTACTGCAACTGTTTTGGCCCAAGCCCTAGTGCGCGAAGGTCTACGTAACGTAGCTGCTGGTTCAAATCCAATGGCACTCAAGCGCGGCATGGAAAAGGCTGTTACTGAAATTGTTGCCGAGCTTTTATCTATGGCTAAAGCCGTTGATTCAAAGGAACAAATCGCAGCAACGGCATCTATCTCTGCAGCAGATGCAACTATCGGCGAAATGATCGCAGAAGCCATGGACAAGGTTGGCAAAGAAGGCGTAATCACTGTTGAAGAGTCAAATACTTTTGGTCTAGAGCTCGAGCTCACTGAAGGTATGCGCTTTGATAAGGGTTACATCTCTCCTTACTTTGTAACTGACCAAGATCGTATGGAAGCAGTTCTAGAAGATGCTTACGTTTTGATCGTTAACTCAAAGATTTCAAATATAAAGGATCTTGTACCTGTTCTTGAAAAGGTTATGCAATCAGGTAAGCCACTTGCAATCATCGCTGAAGATGTTGAAGGCGAAGCATTGGCAACACTTGTTGTTAATAAGATTCGTGGAACATTCCGCTCAGCAGCAGTAAAGGCACCTGGCTTTGGAGATCGTCGCAAGGCGATGCTTCAAGACATTGCAATTCTTACTGGTGCAACAGTTATCTCTGAAGAAGTTGGTCTCAAGCTTGATCAAGCCGGACTTGAACTATTGGGTCGCGCTCGCAAGGTTGTCATCAGCAAAGAAGAGACAACAATTGTTGAAGGCGCTGGCGATGAGGCTCAAATTAAGGGTCGCGTTACACAGATTCGCACAGAGATTGAAAAGAGTGATTCAGATTATGACCGTGAGAAGTTGCAAGAGCGTCTTGCAAAGCTTGCCGGTGGCGTAGCTGTTATCAAGGCTGGAGCTGCAACTGAGGTAGAACTCAAGGAGCGCAAGCACCGCATTGAAGATGCAGTTCGCAATGCTAAGGCTGCAGTTGAAGAAGGAATCGTCGCCGGTGGTGGCGTTGCACTTCTACAAGCAGCAACTGCAGCATTTAAGAAGTTGACTGGTCTAACTGGTGATGAAGCAACTG
>CAFBOQ010000034.1_pt1 | contig 16840 bp, 15 predicted proteins | sample 7269481 | NCBI WGS metagenome assembly CAFBOQ01 (sample SAMEA6814123, study PRJEB35770) | uncultured Actinomycetes bacterium | biome: Freshwater; feature: Freshwater reservoir; material: water | place: Czech Republic | collected 2017-07-26 | depth 30m m | reverse complement strand
GATGATAATTACATTTCAACAAATTTAGCTGATGCCAACTTGGTTGATGCAACTCCACTTACTGAAATTACAACTACATTCAGTGATCTTGGTATTGCAGCTCCTCTAGTTAACGCCCTTGCAAAGCAGGGAATCATGCATCCATTCCCAATCCAGATTGCAACATTGCCAGATGCATTAGCTGGTCATGACATTTTGGGCCGAGGACAAACAGGTTCAGGTAAAACTCTTGCATTTGGTTTAGCTCTTCTAAATAACCTCAATGGCAAGGTTGCAAAGCCACATAAGCCACTGGCATTGGTATTAACTCCAACACGCGAACTTGCTCAACAGATTGATGAAGTTTTGATGCCACTTGCACGATCAATTGGTCACGAATCAGTTGTTGTTGCCGGAGGAATGTCATATGCCAAGCAGATCACTGCAATGCGCCGTGGAACAGCAATTTTAGTTGCAACTCCTGGTCGCCTTATCGATCTATTAAATAAGGGTGAGGTTCAACTCGATCACTTACAAATCACTGTTCTTGATGAAGCCGATCAAATGGCTGACATGGGCTTCTTGCCAGTAGTTAAAGAAATTTTGGATCAAGCAAAGCTCGATGGACAGCGTCTGTTGTTCTCAGCAACTCTTGACCGAGGTGTTGATTCTTTGGTTCGTCAGTACCTGAAGAACCCAAAGACTCACTCACTGCAAAATGACCGTGCATCTGTTTCAACAATGGAGCACTTTGTTCTTGTTATGAACCCAGGCGATAAAGATGACATTACAAATCAAATCGCTGCCCGTAATGGTAAAACGATTATGTTCGTTAAGACTCAACGCGGTGCAGATCGCTTAGCTGACAAACTTGCTCACGCAGGCGTTGCAGTAGGCGCACTTCACGGTGGAAAGTCACAGGCGGTTCGTACTCGCACTCTTGCACTCTTCAAGGATTCAGCTAACGCTGCATTAGTTGCAACAGATGTTGCAGCTCGTGGAATCCACGTTGATGGAATCTCATTAGTTGTGCATGTTGATGCACCAACTGATCATAAAGATTATCTACACCGCGCAGGCCGTACCGCTCGTGCTGGTGAAGCTGGAACCGTTGTAACTATTGCTACAACTAAGCAGCAGAAATCAATTGGCGGCCTAACTTCACGTGCTGGTGTTACTCCAAAATTTGTTGGTGTTACACCTTTAAGCACTGAACTTATGAAGATCACTGGCGCACAAGAGCCATCAGGTGTTCCATATATTCAGCCAATCGTTGAAAAATCAGTACGAAGTGGCGGCAATAAGCGTCCTCGTCCTAACTCAAGTCAGCGTCGCCGCCGCCCTCGTTAATTAAGAGTTCTCGATAGGGTTTGCTCTATGACTATTGCGAATCCATTTGCCACACGAAGTGAGCTTGAATTTGAGCTGCCACCTTTTGCCCTCATTAAAGAGGAGCACTACTTGCCTGCCTTTTATGAAGGGTGCGAACATCAGTTAGCCGAAGTTAATGCGATTCTTGATGCGCCAGGTGCTGCAACATTTGAAAATACAATTGTTGCTTTAGAAAAAAGTGGACAGATGTTAATGCGCACTTTGTTGGTCTTTTTTAATAAATCTTCAAGTGATACAAGCGATGCATTAGATGCAATCGAAGAAGAAATGGCACCAAAACTTGCTGCCCACCAGGATGCGATTAATCTCAATCCTGTTCTCTTTGCACGCATCAAAAATCTCTACGATAACCGCGAGTCAATTGGTCTCAATAGCGAGGATGCCTGGTTGCTGGAGCGCTATTACAAAGATTTAATTCATGCTGGCGCCCACCTGACTGAATCAGAGCGCAATCGTCTTAAGCAACTCAATGAGGAGCTTTCAAAATTAGAAACTCAGTTTTCAAAAAATGTCTTAGCCGATACAAATGATTTAGCTGTTTTAGTCGAAACTATCGAAGAGCTTGATGGCTTGAGTGATAATGAGATTGCTTCTGCGGCTTCTGCGGCCAACGATCGTGGCCATGCAGGTAAATGGCTTATTGGTATGGTGAATTTTTCGGGCAATCCAGTATTGGATTCATTGACTAATCGCGAGCTGCGCCAGAAAATAATGCAGCAATCACTGCTAAAAGCCAACCGTGCTAATGACAATGACAACAAGTCGGTATTACTGCAGGTAGTTAAGTTGCGCGCTGAGCGCGCTAAATTATTTGGCAAGAACACTCATGCCGAGCACGTTATTGCGGTGCAGACTGCCGAACATCCAGACAATGTGCATGCAATGCTTCGTAAAATTGCACCTGCTGCTGTTCGTAATGCCAAAGCCGAAGCCGAAGATCTCAAGAAATCAGCTGGGGCCGATATCCAAAGTTGGGATTGGGGCTTTTATACCGAACAAGTTCGGCTTGAAAAATACAACATTGATACCAGCAAAATGCGACCTTACTTTGAACTGGAATCCGTTTTAGCCAATGGAATCTTTTTTGCTGCCAATAAACTTTTTGGGATTACCTTCAAAGAACGCCCTGATTTGGTTACCTATCACCCAGAAGCGCGTGCATTTGAAGTCAGCAATGAAGACGGCTCAAAGCTTGGGCTATTTATTGGGGATTTCTATACTCGTGATTCAAAGCGCGGTGGTGCATGGATGAATAATTTGGTCGATCAAAACTTCCTCTTTAACCAGCTTCCTGTGGTTGTAAATAACCTTAATATTCCTAAACCTCCAGCAGGTAAACCAACTTTGCTGACTTACGATGAAACAACAACGTTGTTCCATGAGTTTGGTCATGCACTCCACGGACTGCTTTCGCAAGTTAAATATCCACGTGTATCCGGCACTAGTGTTCAGCGTGACTTTGTTGAGTTCCCATCACAGGTCAATGAGATGTGGATCTTGTGGCCAGAAGTAGTTGAAAATTATGCGCGCCATCATGAAACCGGTGAGAAATTGCCACAAGAGTGGATCGATAACTTAAAAGCTGCGTCAACATTTAATGAGGGTCATGCGACAACTAGTTACTTAGCTGCAGCAATTCTTGATTTAGCGTGGCACTCATTGAATACCCAAGAGGCGGTAAAAGTTACTGATGTAGAAGCCTTTGAAGCCCAAGCAATCAAGGACTACGGACTTGAATTTGCACCGGTTCCAACTCGATATAGATCTACATATTTCTCACACATTTTTGCTGGCGGTTACTCTGCTGGTTATTACGGTTACATCTGGTCTGAAGTCTTAGATGCTGACACTGTTGATTGGTTTAAAGAAAACGGTGGTTTAACTCGTAAGAACGGTGAACACTTTAGAAACACACTGCTTGGACGGGGCGGATCAATTGATTCAATGCAGATGTTCCGCAATTTCCGTGGGCGTGATTCAAAGATCGAGCCGCTGTTGAAGCGTCGAGGTTTGTTGTAGTTCTAGCCAGCAGAGCCAGAACCTGATGGCCCGGCCTTGCGCTGAACTTGTGGAGCTCCTCCACTGCGTTGTCCGCCGCGAATCTTTGATCCAGTTTCAGAATGTGTCTGAGTACCTGGTGCACCTGGTTTATTTTTCTTAGCTTCAAGGGCAGCAAGCATTCTTGCTTTCATGTCATCATTCTTTTCGCTCATGAGACAACCTTACTAGTTAACTTGAACTCTCTTTGTACTCACGCAAGCGCTCAAGAACTTCCGATTCACGATATCGACGGTGGCCACCTAAGGTGCGAATCGCGGTGAGTTTGCCTGCTTTTGCCCAACGAGTAACAGTTTTAGGGTTTACATGAAAACGCGCGGCGACCTCTTTAGGGGTAAGTAGGTTTTCAGCATCAGGCAAGCGCGTCATCTCTTCCCCTTCCATCAAAGCCTAACGGTGTCCGAATTGCTCCGTATTGTGGTGAAGTATCGCGACTAAAAGGCCTATATGCAATATGAATATGGTGAATTAATTAGCGGATTCCAGCGCCTGAACCCTGCGCCAACGAGACATGAGCCGTTCATATCCCTGCCCGGCCAAAAGTCCATCGGCTGCTGCAAGACCAGAGAGTGAATGCAAAACATCTTCGATTGAAGTATCAGCTAGCAATCCATCTTCATTGTTATCGCGCAACGCTTTATCTAAATACAGCGCAAGTCCACCATAATCTAACTCTACATATGATTTTGGATGAAACATTTCTAACCACCCGATTAAGTTTTCTAGATCCTGTTCAACTGGACCTTCACCAAATGCACTTACAACAGTTTGGTGGGCAACTTCTGCTCGGGCTTTGGCATTTGCAATTGTTGCCTGTGCTTTAGTGAACAGTCCGTTTATATTTTCACCGCGCGTGCGTTCTTCTGGCATAAAGAGTAGGAACCAGCGCGGAGGAATTACCCACGTTTCATTTAAAATATGTGGAACTTTATCTTCAAGTAAATCAACACCTGCGGTTATGACTTCTTCCATTGCAGGTGAAACAAAATATGGAACAACGGTACTGGGCAATGAATCTTTAAAATTATCTAATGCTGCCCAACAACGTGTAGCTGTTGACCATGGTGCAACATAACGTTCACCGTCGATATCTAAAATATGCACACCGTCAGGGCGCCCAGCAGGAGGTTCAGGAACAACGGTACGTTGCAACGCAAAGGATTCTTCTTTTAAATAACTCTGGTCACTGATATCAAGAGATTGCCAACGTAAACGATCTGCAGGATCAAATGCTGAAAGTGGTTCGTACACTCTCAGTGATGCGACATACGGTGTAGGTCTCACGCACGTGGAATGAAATTGCCTTCGGCAAAAGGATCATCGTCATCCCGATTGCGTGAAGGTTCAACATCGCCGTGAAGTTCTTTCGCAAGACGATCTAAATCCATATCTTGTGAATTATATTTCAAATCACGAGCAACTTTGGTCTGTTTTGCTTTGGCTCGGCCGCGACCCATATGCGAGCTCCTTAACTTTTTACGTATTCGTCAGAGGCGAAGGTTATCGCGCTCTGTAGGTGCCTTCCAAAGTTGAGCGTGAATCGGAGGCATTCCTAGCCTGTACAACGCCTGCGACCCAGGCTTTCATTCCCCGGGCAGCCAGGGATCGAAGGGCTAAATCGGCAGAATCAGGCGAGATGATCGCCGTCATTCCGATGCCGCAGTTCCAGGTGCGCTCCATATCGGCCTGTGGCACTGCGCCAACTTTAGACAAATACTCCATCTCAATTGGTAGTGACCATGTGGTGCGATCATAAATAGCAGTTAAATGTTCTGGAATAACGCGGGCGGTGTTTTCTGCAATTCCACCGCCAGTAATATGTGAAAAACCACGCAGCTTTCCTTGCATTGATTTAATTAAAGCCAAGCAATCTAACGCGTAAATTTCAGTTGGAGTTAAAAATACTTCACCAGAAGTTTTCCCGTATTCGCTCACGTGGGCATCAAGTGAAAGTTTGGCTGTGCTAATAATGTGGCGAACTAATGAAAAACCATTGGCATGAAAGCCGCTTGATGGCATTGCAATTAAAACATCACCTTCTTGAACAAGATGTGCACCTAGCTGCAAATGAGCATCAATAACACCAGTTGCTGCACCTGCAACATCAAACTCATCATCTTCCAATAAACCTGGGTGCTCTGCAGTTTCTCCACCAATTAAAGCAGTTCCTGCTTTTTCACAACCGCGTGCTATTCCTGCAACAATTTCGGCAATACGTTCTGGAATAACTTTTCCGACGGCAATGTAATCCGTCATAAATAATGGTTCTGCGCCACATACAACTAAATCATCTACAACCATTGCTACTAAATCTTCACCAATTGTGTCGTATTTACCAAGGGCTCGGGCAATCTCAGTTTTAGTTCCAACACCGTCTGTTGATGTTGCTAGCAAAGGTTTTTTCATATTCTTTAGGGCACTGGCATCGAATAGGCCAGCAAAACCGCCAATTCCACCCATTACTTCTGGACGAGAAGCTTTGGTAATTGATGCTTTCATCAATTCAACTGCGCGATCTCCTGCATCGATATCTACACCAGCGGCTTTATACGTACTCACTTAGTGACCATGAACTTCGGTGATTTCAAGACGCATCTTGCCCTCAGACATATCAGCTGGGATTCGGATGGGATAAGTCCCTGTAAAGCATGCCCCGCATAGCTTATTTTCATCAACGTGAGTTGATTCAATTAAACCTTCAAGAGAAACATAGCCCAAAGAGTCTGCACCGATAGAACGGCGAATCTCTTCAACTTCTAATCCACTTGCAACTAGTTCGGCACGGGTTGCAAAGTCGATTCCATAAAAACATGGCCACTTAACTGGTGGTGATGAAATACGCACATGAATCTCTCGAGCTCCCGCCTCGCGCAACATTCGAACTATTGCGCGCTGTGTGTTTCCGCGAACGATTGAGTCATCAACAACCACAATCCGTTTACCTTCAATAATTTCGCGAAGCGGATTGAGCTTTAAACGAATACCCAGTTGGCGAATTGTTTGTGATGGCTGGATAAATGTTCGGCCAACGTATGAGTTTTTAACTAATCCCATCCCAAACGGGATACCTGAACCTTTTGCGTAACCAATCGCGGCAGGGGTTCCAGATTCGGGTACCGGGATAACGAGATCTGCTTCAACTGGTGCTTCCTTAGCCAAACGCTCACCAATACGAACACGTGTTGCATGAATTCCTTGGCCGGCAATTGTTGTATCTGGTCGTGCCAAATAAACATATTCAAAGAGACATCCCTTAGGTTCTGCAACTGCCCAGCGATTAGAGCGAACTCCATTTGCATCAATAGCAACAAATTCTCCTGGTTCGATTTCGCGCACGAATGCTGCACCAACGATATCTAGCGCAGCTGACTCTGAGGCAACTACCCAACCGTTTTCTAGCTTTCCAAGAACTAATGGCCGAACTCCGTGACGATCGCGAGTTGCATACAAAGTATTCTCATCCATGAATACAAGAGAGAACGCACCTTCTAGTTGTGGCAATACTGTCATCGCACTGGCTTCAACATTTTTTTCATTTTGCAATGAGATAAGTGCGGTCATGATTTCCGTATCAGTTGTAGCGCCACCTTCACGACCAGTACTTGGTTCTAGTTTTTGAACTAGCTCAGCTAAGTCGCCAGTATTTGTGAGATTGCCATTGTGCGCCAAAGCCAGTGTTCCGTACTTGGTTGGGCGCAAGGTTGGCTGCGCATTAACCCACGTGCTGGACCCTGTGGTGCTGTATCGGCAATGACCAATTGCCAGATTTCCAGGCAAAGTAGCTAAATCACTTTCAGTAAAGACTTGTGAAACTAAACCCATATCTTTATAGACAAGAATCCGACTGCCATCACTAGTGGCAATTCCTGCTGATTCAGTTCCGCGATGTTGTAATGCATACAGCCCATAAAAAGTTAACTTTGCGACTTCTTCACCCGGGGCCCACACACCAAAAACTCCACAAGCATCTTGAGGACCTTTGTCTTCACCTAAGACGTTATGATTAAGTAAGCCGTCGGGGCGCCTCATGCTTGAATCCTAATTGGTAAATACTCCGAAAGATCGGCGCGAACCCCTGAAGCAATTATGTCGCCGTTATTTAATGCATCTATCCAAATGATTTCACCGTTTGCTAATGCCAACCACGTGGCTGCGTTCATCTCAATTACATTTGCGGGAGTCCCACGAGTATGTGTTGGCCCCTCACCACATTGCACTGCGGCATATGGGGGAATCCGGACTTCAATTGCACGGCCAGGAGCTTTAGCAGTTAAAAGCGCAAGCGTGCGTTTAACTTCGTCTAGGACCTCTTGATCGCGCATCGTTATTATCCAAACAACCGTGGGAATGTCGATGTATGAACTTCACGAAGTTCACTAAGGGCAATAATGGATTCATTAATAGTAAGTGAATCTCCCCCAGTGGTTCCAAGCTTTGAGATTTCGATAGAGTATTTATTTGCTAAAGCCTGCAATTGTGAATTTTTCTTTGATTCGATAGCAACAATTACGCGGCCCGGGGTTTCACTTAAAAGATCTACTGCCGGATTACTAAGCGAAATAACTGCGCCAACGTTATGACGCAACACCATCTCAGTTAAACCTGCAGATAATCCTCCCTGGCTCAAATCATGGGCGGCGCTAAAGAAAGCGTTTCCTTCTAGCAACAGCTCGATAAGCCGCATTTCACGGGCTAAATCAGCCGTTGGTGATTGACCAACGCGTTGGCCATGTAAGAAAGCCCATTCACTGCCCGCAAGATCTTCCTGTGTTTGACCAAGTAAATAAAGTTCAAGCCCAGCAGATGTAAAACTCATAGGTGTACGGGTTCGTACATCTTGAATGACGCCAAGTACACCAATAACCGGTGTTGGCAAGATTGCTACTGAACCAGTTTGATTATAAAAAGAAACATTGCCGCCTGTTACAGGAAGGCCCATTTCTAAACAACCATCGGCTAATCCGCGAACAGATTCAGCAAATTGCCACATTACTCCTGGATCTTCGGGGGAACCGAAGTTAAGACAATTCGTCACTGCAAGTGGTCTAGCACCTGCAGTTGCAATATTTCGAGCGGCTTCAGCTAAAGCTAACTTTGCACCTTGATAAGGATTTAAATACGACCAGTTAGCATTTGCATCAGTTGAAATTGCAACGCCTAGGTTAGTTGTCTCGTCTAAGCGAACCATTCCAGAATCATCAGGTTGGGCTTGAATAGTATTTCCCTGAACATATTTGTCGTATTGAGCCGTGACCCACGATTTATCGGCCAAGTTTGGAGCACCAGCAAGTTTTAATACTGCCGCTTTAATTTCAGCTGCACTATTAGGCATTGGAACATTTACTTTTTGAGAATTAACTTCATCAATATATGCAGGTTGTGCCATAGGGCGGTTATAAACCGGACCTTCGTGAGCCACAGTGCGTGGTGGAACATTGACAATGACTTCGCCATTCCATGTAATTTCAAGTCGATCACCATCAGTGACTTCACCAATAACAGTTACTGTCACATCCCACTTCTTACAGATCTCTAAAAAGCGCTCAATCTTGCTTGGTTCAACAATTGCGCACATACGCTCTTGAGATTCTGACATCAAGATTTCTTCAGGCGAAAGCGATGGATCGCGAAGCGGAACTTTATCCAGGGCTACCTTCATGCCGCCGCTACCACCAGAAGCGAGCTCACTTGTTGCACACGATAAGCCAGCCCCGCCAAGGTCTTGAATGCCCACAACGAGATCTTCCGCAAAAATTTCCAGCGAACATTCGATTAAAACTTTTTCAACAAAAGGATCGCCTACCTGAACACTTGGACGCTTTGTAGATCCGCCAGAACCAAATGTTTCAGATGCTAGAACTGATACTCCACCAATTCCATCACCACCGGTTTTAGCACCGTATAAAACTACAAGATTTCCAGCACCTGCAGCTTTTGCTAACTTAATATCACTGTGCTTCATTACACCAACGCATAAAGCATTTACTAGTGGATTGCCAATATAGGTTTCATCAAAAACAACTTCGCCACCAATATTTGGTAAACCAAGACAGTTTCCATACCCGCCAACTCCAGCAACAATTCCCGGCAGTACGCGCCTTGTGTCTGGTGCATCAGCTGGTCCGAATCGCAAAGGATCCATGACTGCAATTGGTCGAGCGCCCATCGTCAAAATATCTCTCACGATTCCGCCAACACCTGTAGCTGCGCCTTGATATGGCTCGATGAAAGAAGGGTGGTTGTGCGATTCAATTTTGAAAGTTACGGCATAACCTTGACCAACATCTACAACTCCTGCATTTTCACCAATACCGACTAGCAATGCATCAGACTTTGGTGCTTTATCGCCGAACTGCTTTATATGTACCTTTGATGATTTATAGGAACAGTGTTCAGACCACATCACTGAATACATAGCTAATTCGGATGAAGTTGGGCGTCGACCTAAGATTTCTTTAATGCGTGCATACTCATCGGGCTTTAAGCCGAGTTCGGCAAAGGGCTGTACATTTTCTGGAGTTGATTGCGCAATTGCAACGGTATCAAGAGACATTACTTCACCATCGCATTTAATATCGATGTAAAGAAGCCAAGGCCTTGTGCGGATGGGCCAGTAAGTTCATTAATCGCATGCTCAGGGTGTGGCATCAGACCAACAACATTGCCCCGCGTATTAGTGATTCCAGCGATCAAATTCCTTGATCCATTGGGGTTTTGGCCAACATATCGAGCGATGACACGTCCTTCACCTTCAAGCTCGGCAAGGGTGTTGTCATCGCATTGAAAAGAACCTTCGCCATTTTTTAGTGGAATTACAATCTTTTCTCCGCTTTTATATGAAGAAGTCCAGGCGGTTGTGTTATTTACTATTTCAATCTCTTGATCTCGACATAAAAAGTGGAGATCAGAATTACGAGTAAGGGCTCCAGGCAATAAATGTGATTCGCACAAAACTTGAAAACCATTGCAGATTCCTAAGACTGGCATTCCTTTGCCTGCAGCTTCAATGACTAAACTCATCACTGGAGCAAAGCGAGAGATTGCACCACAGCGAAGATAATCACCATAAGAAAATCCACCGGGCAAAATAACAGCATCTACATTTTTAAGATCGGAATCGGCATGCCACAGCGATACTGCCGATGATCCACCGGCAACAACTGCACGCGCGGCATCACGATCATCTAGAGTTCCAGGAAAAGTTATGACACCAACGCGCATTACTTTTCTACTCTCACAACAAAGTTCTCGATAACTGGATTAGAAAGCAAAACTTCGGCTGCTTTTTCAACTTGTGCTAATTGATCAGCAGTTGGCTCGCCTTCAACTTCGATTTCAAAGCGCTTGCCTTGTCGGACTGATTTGGCAAAGGAGAATCCAAGTCGAGGCAGCGCAGATGCCACAGCATTGCCTTGCGGATCAAGAATCTCTGGTTTCAACATCACATCAACCACGATCTTTGCCATTGTCATATTCTCCCTTGATTAGAACGTGCTGCCAGTTAAACGATAAAAAGCTTCCTCATAACGAAGTGCAGTTTTTTCTACGATCTCCTTAGGCAGTTGCGGTGGTGGGCTATTTCTATCCCAACCGCTTGCTACAAGGTAATCTCGTAAAAACTGCTTATCAAATGAGGGTTGTACCCCACCTGGCACCCACGTGGATTGATCCCAAAACCTAGATGAATCAGGGGTTAGAGCCTCATCTCCCAAGACAATATGCCCGGCAGCGTTTCGTCCAAATTCAAATTTAGTATCGGCCAAAATAACGCCACGGCTTTTAGCAAAATCTGCGGCGGTGTCATATAGCTTGAGAGTGAGCGCCCGAAGTTCGGCAGCATCCTCTGCGCCAATTATCTTTGCCGCTTTCCCAAAGTCAATATTTATATCGTGATCACCAATTTCAGCTTTTGTTGCGGGTGTAAAAATACTTGTAGGAAGTTCAGAACCATCGAGTAATCCAGAGGGCAGAGTATTTCCACACACTGCACTATTTTCTTGGTATTCACTCCAACCGCTTCCCGTTAGGTAACCACGGGCAACACACTCGATTGCAAACATTTCTAGTGGTTGAACAATGATTGCCCGATCTTCAACTACATCCGGTACATCTGTAGAAATAATATGATTAGGAACAATATCTTCAAGTAGTTCAAACCAAAATAGTGAAAGTTGTGTAAGTACTGCGCCTTTGCCTGGAATCTCTGTCGGCATTACCCAGTCATAAGCCGAGATTCGATCTGATGCAACAAGTAAAATATTTCCTAGATCATTTGTATACAGGTCTCGAACTTTTCCGGTGCGCAAGTGTGTCCACCCAGGTATTGAAGGCGCTGGCGGTGGACCAGCTAGGCCAAAGCCGCTCACCTAATAGAGCCGGGCTTGTACTGCGCTGCGGCAGGGTGCGCGGAAGTAATCGCGCCAATGCGATTAACAACTCGAGCAACTTGTTGGCGAGCTTCGCCAGTAAATTCAAGTGGGGTACTAATTAATACATCCAACGCAGAACGATCAAGCGGTAAGCGTTCATCGGCGGCTAAATCATCAAGAAGTGAGTTCTTCTTTCCTTCGCGCATTCCTAAAGCCGCTTTAACTGCATGTCCTTTAATAACTTCATGGGCGACTTCGCGGCCAACACCGGCTTTTACCGCAGCCATCAAAATCTTTGTCGTTGCTAAGAATGGCAAATAACGCTCTAATTCAGCGGCAATTACTGCAGGGAATGCGCCGAACTCATCTAGAACAGTCAGCATTGTTTCAAGTAGGCCATCGATTGCATAGAAAGCATCAGGAAGTGCAACTCTGCGGACAACGGAGCAAGAAACATCGCCTTCATTCCATTGATCACCAGAAAGTTCACTCACCATTGATGCGTAACCGCGAATCACAACTGCTAAACCATTAACACGTTCGCAGGATCGGGTATTCATTTTGTGCGGCATTGCGCTGCTGCCCACTTGGCCTGCTTTAAATCCTTCAGTTACAAGTTCTGATCCAGCCATTAAGCGAATTGAAGTAGCAAGTGATGAAGGTGATGAAGCAATCTGAACCAGCGTTGTAACTACATCGTAGTCAAAAGATCGCGGATAAATCTGTCCCGTGGAATCCAGAACGTGATTAAAGCCAAGTTCCTTTGCAATCGCCTTTTCTAATTGTGCATGAGCATCTGTAGAGCCAAGTAAATCTATTGAATCTTGTGCAGTGCCAACAGGACCTTTAATTCCGCGCATTGGGTAGCGATCTTGCAGAGCTGTTAAACGTTCGTAAGCAAATAGGAGTTCTTCGGCAGCTGATGCAAATCTTTTTCCTAAAGTTGTTACCTGGGCTGGAACATTATGTGAACGTCCAGCAATTGGTTGGTCTGCATACTGCGTTGCTCGCTCTGCAAGTCGTGCTAGCAATGTAACAACTTTGTCGTGAACTATTTCAAGACCATCTCGAATTTGCAGCGCTTCAATATTCTCAGTTAAGTCACGGCTTGTCATACCAGCGTGGATTGCTTCGTGGCCCGCCAATGAGTTGAACTCTTCGATTCGCGCTTTCACATCGTGACGTGTCTGTTTTTCACGGGCATCAATAGAATCCAGATCTACCTTTGTAATTACTTTCTCGTAATCTGTAATTACATCCTTGGAAATACTGTGGCCTAGAGTTGATTGAGCCCGCATTACTGCTATCCACAGTTTTCTTTCTGCAATGATTTTGGCTTCCGGCGCGAAAATTGTGCGCATCGCAGACGATGCATAACGATTAGCGAGAAGGCTCACGCCCGAATTATCCTTCATTTAATTGCCCTTCTCTGCCACCGACGCATTGAAGGCAATGTCGCTTCGATAGAAGGATCCTTCAAGTGTGATGTGGCTGATTGCTCGGTAAGCACGGTCGCGAGCTTCAGTTAAGTCACTGCCTGTGCCAGTCACAGTAAGTACTCGCCCACCCGATGAAACTAAGCCCTTTTCATTGCGAGTTGTTCCGGCGTGATAAATAACAGTATTTTCAATCGTCGGAAATTTTCCGATGAGATCACCTGACTGTGGCGCTGATGGATATCCCTTGGCGGCTAACACAACTGTTACTGCTGAGTCATCGCGCCATTCCAACTGCGTTCCTTCTAGGTTTCTTGTTGCCGCTTTATAGAGCAACTGCGCTAATGGAGTTTTTAGAAGTGGAATTAATACCTGGGTCTCTGGATCGCCAAAGCGTGCATTGAATTCAATTACTTTCGTTCCATGATCAGTAAGCGCAAGGCCTGCATACAACAAACCAACAAAGGGTGTACCTCGCGCAGCCATTTCGGCAATCATTGGAGCAAGAACTTTTAGGTGAGTATCTTCAATTATGTCTGAAGGTGCCCAAGGTAGTGGCGAGTAAGCACCCATTCCGCCCGTATTTAAACCTGAATCATTATCGTTCGCACGCTTAAAATCTTGGGCAGGTTGTAGAGCCACTATAGTTTTGCCGTCGCTTATTCCAAAAAGTGATACTTCGGGACCATCTAAAAACTCTTCTATAACCACACGATTGCAAGCAAGTGCATGATCTAAAGCTTCTTGGCGATCACGTGTAACGACGACACCTTTGCCCGCAGCCAATCCATCATCTTTAACTACATACGGTGCACCAAATACATCTAGGGCTTTTTCAATCTCTTCTTGTGTAGTGCAAGTAAAGCTATGGGCAGTTGGAACTCCAGCATCGGCCATTACTTCTTTGGCAAAAGTCTTTGAGCCCTCTAGTTGAGCTGCGGCTTTAGATGGGCCAAACACTGAAATTCCAGCGGCCCGCAATACATCGCAGACGCCATTTACTAATGGAAATTCTGGGCCAATAACAACTAAATCAACATCTAACTTTTGCGCAAGGTCAACAATGGCTTGGTTATCAGTAATTACAAGTGCATGGCAGGATGCAAACTCTGCAATTCCTGGATTACCTGGTGCAACATGTAGTTCCGTGCACTCTGGATCTGCGTGGAGTCCTAGTCCTAAGGCGTGTTCACGACCGCCGCTTCCGACTAGGAGGATTTTCATTTCTTAGATGAAATCCTTTACGACAATTGTTTCATCGCGCCCGGGACCTACTCCGATTGCACTCATTGGTGCTCCCGATATCTTTTCCAAAAAGGCGATGTAGTTCTGCGCCGCTTGTGGCAGATCGCTTAGTTTGCGTGCACCAGTAATGTCTTCGGTCCAACCAGGCATGTATTCATAAATTGGCTTTGCGTGGTGGAAATCAGTTTGTGATGCTGGAAGCTCTTCCACGCGCTTTCCATCGATTTCATATGCAACACATACAGGAATTTTCTCCCAACCAGTTAATACATCCAACTTAGTTAAGAAGAAATCTGTTAAACCATTCACGCGAACTGCGTAGCGTGCGATTGGCGCATCAAACCATCCACAACGGCGAGCACGACCGGTTGTAACACCAACTTCGCCACCAATGCGGCGTAGAGCTTCACCGTCTTCATCAAAGAGTTCAGTTGGAAATGGACCGCTACCAACGCGAGTTGTGTATGCCTTAATAATTCCAATAACACGATCAATCTTGGTTGGCCCAATGCCAGAGCCAGTACATGCGCCACCAGCAGTTGGATTACTTGAAGTTACAAATGGATATGTTCCGTGGTCAACATCGAGCAATGTGCCTTGTGATCCCTCCAAAAGCACGCGTTTTCCGGCCTTTAACGCCTCATTAAGAATCAAAACAGTATCTGCAACATATGGGCGAAGAATCTCGGCATATTCCAAATACTCATTGAGGACTTCATCAACTTCGATATTTTTGCGGTTGAAAACTTTAATTAGAACTTGATTCTTATCGCGCAACGCACTTTCAATCTTTTGGCGCAAAATTGATGGGTCGAAAAGATCTTGTACGCGAATACCAATGCGGTTGATCTTGTCGGCATATGCAGGTCCGATTCCACGACCAGTTGTGCCAATCTTGGACTTACCTAAAAAGCGCTCTGAAACCTTATCGATGGTGCGGTGATAAGGAGTTATTAAATGCGCATTAGTAGAAATAAGTAGTTTGCTGCAATCAATGCCGCGCTCAGTTAATCCAGCGATTTCTTGAAGCAATACACCTGGGTCAATAACCACGCCATTACCAATTACTGGAATTACATTCGGAGAAAGAATTCCTGATGGCAATAAGTGAAGTGCATACTTTTGATCACCAATAACTACTGTGTGTCCGGCGTTGTTTCCACCTTGATAACGGACAACATAATCAACGCGATCACCGAGTAAATCTGTAGCTTTACCCTTGCCTTCGTCGCCCCATTGAGCGCCAAGCAAAACAAGTGCAGGCATTGGTAAAGCCTCTCCGATTACGTAGGGTTATTACTTAAGTGATGATGTGCCGGTTGAACGTAGATCTTCGCAGGCATGAGTAATACGTGCAGCCATGCCAGCTTCAGCAGCTTTACCCCACGCACGCGGGTCATAAGCCTTCTTATTTCCAACTTCACCATCAATCTTTAACACACCGTCGTAGTTCTTGAGCACGTGGTCAACAACTGGGCGAGTAAATGCGTACTGAGTATCAGTATCGATATTCATCTTAATTACGCCGTAATCAAGGGATTCGCGGATCTCTGAAAGTAGTGAGCCAGAACCACCGTGGAATACCAAGTCCATTGGCTTGCTTCCAGCCGGCAAACCTAACTTGTTAGAAACTGCCTCTTGTAATGTTGCCAAAATCTTTGGTTGCAAAACAACATTTCCTGGCTTATAAACACCGTGGACGTTTCCAAATGTTGCAGCTACTAAGTAGCGTGCATTGGCATCTGTTCCAAGTGTTTCAATAGTGAGAAGTGCATCTTCAGGAGTTGAGTAGAGCTTGGCATCATGCTTTGCTTCTACGCCATCTTCTTCTCCGCCAACAACACCGATTTCGATTTCAAGAATAGTTTTTGCTGCAACTGACATCGCTAACATTTCTTTAGCAACGCGCATATTTTCTTTCATATCTACCGCTGAGCCATCCCACATATGTGAGTTAAATAGTGGAGCCTTGCCAGATTTAATGCGATCTGCACCAAATGCAAGAAGTGGACGCATAAAGCCATCGAGCTTTTCTGCTGGGCAGTGGTCTGTATGAATTCCAATATTTACTTTGTAGTTTTTCGCAACAACATGTGCGAATTCGGCGAGCGCAACTGCGCCATCAACCATGTTCTTAACTGTTGAACCTGAAGCGTATTCAGCCCCGCCCCAAGAAAATTGAATGATTCCATCAGATTCTGCTTCGGCGAAACCACGAATAGCAGCAGTAAGTGTTTGTGAAGATGAAACGTTAATTGCTGGGTATGCAAAAGCGCCTTTCTTGGCGCGATCCAACATATCGGCATAAATTTCTGGGCTAGCAATTGGCACTGTGACTCCTAGTAGCTTGGTGTAATCCCT
>CAFBOQ010000031.1_pt1 | contig 18048 bp, 19 predicted proteins | sample 7269481 | NCBI WGS metagenome assembly CAFBOQ01 (sample SAMEA6814123, study PRJEB35770) | uncultured Actinomycetes bacterium | biome: Freshwater; feature: Freshwater reservoir; material: water | place: Czech Republic | collected 2017-07-26 | depth 30m m | reverse complement strand
AGGCAGGGGAAGCGGGCCGAGGAAGCCGGAATGATCTCGTAAACCAATAATCCGTGCAAAAAATAACTGCTGACACTAATCAGCAAGCTTTCGAACTCGCTGCATAAGCATTTCGAAGCCGTTAGCCCAGGTGCCGCTCTCGACCTGGTACCTAGCGTCGCTAGAGGGCTTTTCACTTCGTTGGTGTTGCAAACAACGAGGGAGAACATTTTTGCAACTGAGTTCGTCGAAGAGTCGTGTGGAGAAACTTCGGGACTGAGAAAGCGTTAATCACACTACGCCCGTAGAAGCCCTGTTTTTGCACCGAAGGACCCGGGTTCGATTCCCGGCACCTCCACGACGAATGAGCAATGAAGAATGCTTACTTTCTATTAATGCTGCCCTGTTGGGCCATGCCCATCTTTTCCATTGCTGCGACCATCACGTTTTAGAATTCTAAAACGTGGGAAATATTCATCGCGTGCTCCGACATAACATAAGCACAACGACGATAAACCAATTAAACGTGGAGTGAGTGGAAGTCCAGGAATCAATAGCCACTGCGCACCAACAATTGTGCCTAATGCGATAAATATTCCATGAAAAATTCGCTTAATGATTAAAGTAATAAAGGATTTAGTCTTAATTCTTGCAATCGCGATTCCAATAGGGCCAGAGATAATTGCAAGAGTGAAGAGGATCGTGACAATAACTGCTAGACCTTCCATTTATGCTCCTTGCCATTCTTCGCGTATGGCGGCATAAAGGGCCATGTCCAACTGTGTTCCATCTTCTTTACGGGATTTCTTTCGCATGATGCCTTCGAGCATATACCCAGAATTCTCCAAAAGCTTACGTGATGCGATATTTTCAGTATTAACGACAGCCTCGATACGCTCAAAACCAATGCTTTCAAAACCAAACTGAGTCAATAGTTTTGTTGCTGTACTACCAATTCCCTTCCCACGCATGGGTGCAGTAAGCCAATAACCAATTTCTGCAACATGCTCACGCAAATCCATGCTGTGAAAAGAGACCGCGCCAGCAAACCGGGCATCTTCACCATTGCCATATTGCACTGTAAGTTGGAGTTCGGTTTGATTTGCAAATGTATTCGGTGACCGCTCACGCACATAGAACTCAGCATTAGCCATTGAATAATTCGAAGGAATTCGCGTAAAGATTGGAATTATTGGATCTTGTGCGCCTTCAAATATTTGGGGAATATCACGCTCTTCTGGCGCGCGCAGAGTAATCAGACCATGTGAGAGCGTCGGAACCTCTGTTGGCCACCAAATCATTTGGCAAGTATGGCAGTACTTCTAGCCCTCTTGGAGTTCAGTAGGAGCTCCGTGAACATCCAGCACTTCAGATTTATGAATGTCAGCTGCCTTTGAATCCCCGCCAAGTTTGTTTCCGGCACCACTTCGATTTAAAGGCTTTTTCGCATCATCTTTGTAAATAGCTGGAATAGAACCCAATAATCCATTTTGGAAATCCTCAAAAGCTTGCAGAACTTCGCGCTTAGTATTCATTACGAAGGGCCCCATCCATGCAACAGGTTCCTTAATTGGTGCACCGCCAAGAATAAATAACTCCATTTCAGGAGATCGAGATTCTTGATTATTTGCTGCACGGACAACGATTGTGTCGCCGTCTCCAAAAACTGTTAATTGACCAGTGTGCACTGGGCGTTCTTCATCGCCAACAAAACCATGTCCAGCCATTGTGTAAACAAGTGCGTTGTAATCACGGCGCCATGGCAGGCGAAGTTCTGCGCCTGCTGCAATAGTGGCGTGAATTAATGTGATTGGTGTTTGTGTAGTTCCAGGTCCTGCATGTCCATCGACTTCACCAGCGATGACACGAATTAATGAACCACCATCGGGCGATGAAAGCAGAGCCACATCTTTTGCACGAACATCTTGGTAGGCAGGAGGTGACCATTTTTTAGCTGCAGGAAGATTTACCCAGAGTTGGAAACCATGAAACAGTCCGCCACTCACTACTAAATGTTCTGGAGGAGTTTCGATGTGCAAAATTCCAGCACCGGCAGTCATCCATTGTGTATCTCCATCAGAAATTGTTCCACCACCACCGTTGTTATCTTTGTGGTCGAAAATTCCATCAATAATGTATGTAACTGTTTCAAAACCACGGTGTGGATGCCAAGGCGTTCCTTTTGGTTCACCTGGTGCATATTCAACTTCACCCATTTGATCCAGGTGAATAAATGGATCAAGCTCTGCTAAATCAACTCCAGCAAATGCACGGCGAACAGGGAAGCCTTCACCTTCAAATCCTTGAGGCGCAGTAGTGATGCTTTTTACCGAACGAGCACGCGCACCAGCCACTTCAGCAACGCGTGGCAAAATAGTTATATCGGCAACACTGACTGCAGGCATTTAATCTCTCCCTTTTCCTCAGCCAAGGTTAGTTGAACATTCAACTACCAGCAAGTTGGAATTAGAGCGCCTTGAGTGCTGAAACAACCTTTGTTAGTGAAGCCTTCGCATCACCAAATAGCAACATGGTCTTTGGATCATAAAGTAGTTCATTTTCAATTCCAGCAAAACCTGGACGCATTGAACGCTTTAAGAAGATGATGTTGGCTGCTTGATTAACTTCCAAAATTGGCATTCCATAAATTGGGCAACCTGGTGACGTTTGCGCAGCTGGGTTAACAACATCGTTAGCTCCAATAACAATGGCCACATCAGTTTGGCCAAATGTTGGATTAACTTCATCCATTTCTGCTAACTGCTCGTAAGGAACATTTGCTTCTGCAAGCAAAACATTCATGTGTCCTGGCATACGACCTGCAACTGGGTGAATTCCATATGCAACGTCAATGCCCTTAGCAATCAACATATCTGCAAGTTCGCGAACCGTGTGCTGAGCTTGTGCAACTGCTAAACCAAATCCAGGAACAATCACTACACGACGTGCGTAGTTGAGCAAGATTGCAACGTCATCAGGTGAACCCGAACGAACTGGTCGTTCTTCTGCAGAACCGGATGTATCTTGTGGCTTTGCAGTGAATGCACCAAAGAGAGTTCCAAATAATGAACGTCCCATTGCCTCAGCCATTTTGCGAGTCAAGATTGTACCTGATGCTCCAACTAAAGTTCCGGCGATGATCAATAGAACTGAATCAAGTACATATCCACTTGCTGCCACGGTTAGACCAGTAAATGCATTCAATAGTGAGATAACAATTGGAACATCGGCGCCACCAACAGGTAACACGAAGAGAACACCAAAGAGCAAAGACAAACCGGCCAGAACTAGCAATGGTGTTGTTCCAAGTGATGAAACAACCCACCCGCCAACTCCAATAACGCTCACCAAGGTGGCAGCGATGATGAATCGGCCAGCTGGGAATATAACTGGGCGAGTAGTCATTAACTCCTGAAGTTTCAAAAATGTAATGATGGAACCGCTGAATGAAACGCACCCGACAATCACTGTAAAGACAGTAAATACAACCTCAGCTGTAGTTGCCTCTGCACCAAGGTGGAGATATTCAACGATTGCGACTAATGCTGCTGCGCCACCACCCACACCATTAAATAAGGCAACGAGTTGTGGCATCTGAGTCATTTGTACTTTACGAGCAGCTGGTACGCCAACAAGTAAACCAACGACCATTGCACCGAGAATCCAACCCAAGTTATTAAGTGGAAGTGATGAGCCAGGGTTTGCATAGAAGAAGACAACCAATGTTGCCAATGTGGCACCAAATGCACCTATTAAATTTCCGCGACGTGCAGTTTTTGGGTGAGATAGGCCTTTGAGCGCAAGAATAAATGCCACACCAGCGGCAAGACCTACTAGGTCATATAGCGTGCGGCTCATTTCTTATTTCCTTTGAACATTTCAAGCATTCGATCGGTAACGACGAAACCGCCCACCATATTGATAGTTGCTAAGACAATTGCAGCTACTGCAAGCCCTAGCTCTAAATTAGTTGAACTGTGGTCAGCAACAATAATTGCGCCAACCAAAATAACTCCATGGATTGCATTGGCACCCGACATAAGCGGTGTGTGCAAAGTAGATGAGACTTTAGAAACGACTTCGAATCCGACGAAGACTGCTAACACAAAGATTGAAACAATTGCCATCGGTTCCATTTACTTGGCTCCTCTTCGTGATCCGCCATGTGTTACTGCGGCGCCATTAATAATTTCATCTTCAAAATTAAGGTCAAATGCAACGGCTTCGCCTTCTTTCGCCGCTTTTGTAAATAGCGTCAATAGATTGACGACATTGCGTGAATATAAAAATGATGCGTGGAATGGAAGCTGGCTCGGAACATCTTTGCCGCCCCAGATCTTTACTCCACCTGATGTTGTAACAATTTCACCAGGTTTTGATCCTTCAACGTTTCCGCCAGTTTCGGCGGCTAAATCAACAATGACCGTTCCTGGTCCCATTGAATCAACCATTGCCTGTGTCATTAAGCGAGGTGCTTGGCGACCTGGAACCGCAGCGGTTGTAATAACAATGTGTGATTTTGCAATGTATGGAGTCAGGAGTTCACGTTGCTTAGCTGCGCGATCCTCAGTCATCTCGCGCGCGTAACCACCAGCGCCTTCAAGAGATTCAAGTTCTAATTCAATAAATGTTGCACCCATTGATCGAACTTCATCAGCAGATGCTGGACGTACGTCGTATGCAGAAACAACTGCGCCAAGTCTGCGAGCCGTTGCAATTGCTTGCAGACCCGCAACACCTGCGCCAAGCACAAGCACCTGTGCTGGAGTAACGGTTCCTGCAGCAGTCATAAGCATTGGGAAAAATCGTGGAGACATTTCTGCACCAACAAGGACTGCGCGATAACCGGCGCAAAGTGCCTGTGACGTCAATGCATCCATTGATTGCGCGCGTGAAATACGAGGAACTAGTTCCAAGGAAAAAGCAGTAACTCCTGCGGCTGCAGCAGCATCAATTGAATCAACTGCTGTGACTGGTGAAAGAAATGAAATTGTGACTGCACCCTTCTTTAACTTAGCCATTTGGGCTGGAGTTAAGGGTGCAACCGATAGAACTGCATCAGCCGTGCTGAGTACTTCACTATCGGAAATCGTTGCCCCGGCTGCTTTGAAATCAGCATCGGTTGCTTGGGCATGGGTTCCGGCTCCGGATTCGATAACTACATCTAATCCAAGTCGAGTTAATTTATTAATGACATCGGGAACAAGCGCCACGCGCTTTTCACCATCTTTAATTTCCTTCGGGACGACTACACGCATGTGCAGAATGCTAGTGCTTGATGCCTTTCAAGTCACCCCTGGTCAGGTGAAATAACACTGATTGGATGGTTGTTCGGCGATGATATGCCTCACGCCAAATAACTGAACGTGGCCCATCAATTACAGAGGCTTCTACTTCTTCGCCCCGGTGGGCAGGTAAGCAATGCATAAATATTGAATCATTATTTGTTAGCGAGAATAGATTCTCAGTGACAGCAAATGGGGAGAGTGCCAGCACCTTTTCGCTGCGTTCACTTTCAGAGTCACCCATCGACATCCATACATCGGTATATAAGACAGAGGCATCTTTAGATGCAGCTTCTGGGTCATGAATGACTTCTACTTTTCCACCGTTTTTTGCGGCAATATTTTTTGCAATCTCAACTATCTTTTGGTTTGGAGCCCACTTACCTGATGGTGTCGCAGCAACCACATGTGCCCCCATGATTGCACCCATGATTAGCCAAGCATGCGACATATTGTTTCCATCACCTAAATAAACAAATTTTCTTCCTGAAATATCTTTGCCAAAGTTTTCACGAATAGTTAACCAGTCGGCAAGGAGTTGTGTTGGATGATCATCATCGGTGAGCGCATTAATTACTGGAATCGAAGCATGAGCGCCTAGTTCCTCAACATCGGCTTGAGCGAATGTACGGATGATCAAGGCGCTGCAATAGCCACTCATTATCTTTGCGGTATCGGCAATCGTTTCTCCGCGACCTAGCTGCAATTCATCGCCACGAATAAAAATTGGCGTCCCGCCCAAATGAGTCACGGCTGTTTCCGATGAGAGACGGGTTCGAGTAGAAGGCTTAGTCATGTAAATTGCAACGGTTTTATTCGCTAACGCAGTCTTTGAACGCAGGGGATCTTGTGCAAACTCCGCGGCAGTTTCCAGCAATAGCTCAACATCATCGCGACTGAGATCTTGCGTGCGCAGTAAGTCCTTCATTTGCCAATTCTACTAGGTTGTTTTGCCATCACCAAAGGTATTCTTATCCACCTCATGGGCCTCTTTGGAAAGCGCGGAATAGAGACGGAATCTGATACCGATCTCTTAACTAGACCTGACCTTGAAGAAGATGATGGTGGGCACGATCGATTTGCTCATTACGTAAAGAAAGAAAAAATCACCGAATCAGCAGTAACTGGAAAATCAGTAAGAGCCTTGTGTGGCAAGAAGTGGGTTCCTTCTCGTGATCCAGAAAAGTATCCAATCTGCCCGACATGTAAAGAGATTTACGCAGGGTTAAAGCCCGAACCTAAAGATAGTTAATGATGAGGCGAAGTTCGTACATCGTTCTCACCTGGCTGATGGTTGTTTCACTAGCACCAACTGCCTTTGCAGAAGATAACCAACCTAGAAAAATTGTTTCAGGCTGGATTCCATATTATTCAGTGAAGACTGTTATGCCTTTCATTAAAAAACTTCCTACATTGCCAGCTCCTGTGGTGGGGGCACCAATTACTTGCCAAGACAATGAATACTCAGCCGAAGATTTATCTTTACTTAACACATCCTATCTTTTTACCAATAAGGATTTAATGAAAGAGGTGATGCCTTTTTGGTACACGCTCAAGAGTCCAACACTAATTAGAGATGATTACACAACCGGAAATCCATCGTGGCCAATTGAAGGCACGCTGTGCTTAATGCGTAAAAGTGGGTTGAAAATAATTCCAACAATTACAGATGGAACTGAAAAATTAGTCTTATCTGGATATTTGGCCAAACCAGAAACTAGATCCACTATCGTAAAAACAATAATTGATCTTGTTAATAAGTATTCATTTGATGGCATCGACTTAGATTTTGAAGGTTTTGCCTTCGTAGATGGTAATACGACTTGGACTAAGACTGCTCCTAACTGGGTTTTATTTGTGAAAGAGCTAAGTACTGCCCTCCATGCTCAGCAAAAATTGCTTTCGATATCTGCACCATATTCTTTCAATCCAGCAGAAAAACAGAAGGGTTATTACGTATATTCCTGGGCAGAGATTGCTTCAAGCATTGATCGACTGCGAATCATGACGTATGACTATTCAGTTGCTAAAGCTGGTCCGATAGGTCCAATTAGTTGGACAGAAAAAACAATGCAGTATGCAATTTCCATCATGCCTGCATCTAAAGTTTTTATTGGCCTTCCTGGTTATGGGCGAGATTGGATTACAAGTGTTGCCGGTACGTGTCCTACCAACGCCCCACCTGGACTCACAGCAGGTGCAAAAGCTGCCACTTTTAGAATGAATTATGCAAATGCAAAAGCGGTAATTGATTTAGTGTCTCCCACTTTTGATGAGAAAAGCAGCGAAGCCACATATTCATATCAACAAAGCTTTAATGGTTTAACGGCCAAAGGTGCAGCAACTAGCTGCACTGTAAGTCGCACGGTTTGGTACCAAAATGATCGCAGTTACCTCGAACGCATGAATCTCGTGGCCAAGTATCGTTTAGGGGGAGCAGCGTTATGGACCTTAGGTATGGAAGATGTTTCAGCCACTACGGCAATGCGCAACGTGGCTTTAGCAATTGCTCCCGACACAGTTTTGAGCACACTGAGTTTTGAGCAAGTAAATGACAAAGGTATTTTTTATGGCGGGGTATTCACTGTGCGTGGCATGCTCACACTAAAAGACAAATCACCCGCTGCTGGAATTCCAGTTAGCCTTGAAATTAAGGGCGCCAATGAAAGTTCATGGCGCTCAATTGCGGAATTAACAAGCGCTGCGGATGGAACTGTAACTGTCCCTGTAATAGTTGGAACAAGTGCATCCTTTAGATTATCCACTCAAGGCACTTGGGAGCGCGCGGAATCTTTTAGTAATGAAGAAAAAACTGTATTACTTTCTCGAGTAATCCTTGATCGGCCATCAACAGTCAAGCGCGGTCAAGAGCTATTAGTAAAGGGCGTGGTTCTACCGATAGCGTCAGGACTAGCAGTAAGTATTCAAAAACTTGTGGCTGGTAAATGGCAAAATGTAGGTACTGCTATGACGGGAAATTCTGGGGAATTTTCACTCAACCTTGTTGAGGCAACGAAAGGAGTTGTGAAATTGCGAGTTCAGGTTATAACAAATAGTGAGCAAATTCTGACTCCAGAGTTTTCTGTAGTGGTTCGCTAGCTATGGTCAAACTTGATGAAAAAGTTGAAGAAGCTATTAACGAGTTATTCAGCACTGATAAACCATGGGTCACAATTGTTTGGGATGATCCAGTTAATTTAATGACATATGTTACTTATGTATTGATGGAACTCTTTGGATACACAAAAGAGAAAGCCCATGAATTAATGATGAAAGTGCACACGGAAGGTAAGGCTGTTGTTTCAACAGGTAGTCGGGAAGAAATGGAACATGATGTCGCACGCCTTCATGAATATGGTCTTTGGGCAACTTTGCAACGAGGTGATCAGGCGTTATGACAGATCATGATTCAGATAAACAACATGGATTCCACAGACATGGGGATAATGCATTTGTAGCAGAATTCTCGCAATCAGAGCGTGAAGTACTTATAAATTTAGTTGAACAGATAATTGAATTACTGGGTGAGCGCACCGATAACCACGTTGATGATCCACTTGCTGCAATGGTTGGAATTACAACACATGATTCACCTCCAGAAGATGATGTCTTATTGCGTTTATTGCCTAATGCGTATGCAGATCAAGTAGATGCCGCAGAATTTCGTCGCTACACCGAGTCAACTTTAAGATCAAAGAAATACGGCCATTCGATGTCAATGCGAATAACATTAAAGAGTGCCGAAGATGGAATTATTGAATTTGATCACGATGGTGCAAATGACTGGCTTGGTGCCATGAATGACATTCGACTAGCACTCGGCGTTCGTTTAAAAGTTGAACAAACAAGCCATGAAGAGTTAGAACTACTGGCACCTGATGATCCGATGCGCGGGGTATATGCCGTTTACAGTTGGTTGGGTTGGCTGCAAGAATCCTTAATTGTTGCGCTTATGGATGAAGCTATTTAGTTTTCACTTCATGCTCACGATAGGCTTGGCCTGTGAGCAATGCACCCATTGGAATCTTCGATTCAGGAGTAGGCGGTCTCACCGTTGCCAGAGCAATTCTGGATCAGCTTCCTAATGAATCAACAATTTATATTGGCGATACAGCGCGTGGACCTTATGGTCCAAGGCCATTAGCCGAAGTTCGCGAATTTGCATTAGAAACTTTAGATTTTCTAGTTGAACAAGGTGTTAAAGCCTTAGTTATTGCTTGCAATACAGCTAGTGCTGCAATGTTGCGGGATGCACGCGAGCGTTATTCAATTCCAGTAATTGAGGTTATTCAACCAGCGGTTCGTCGGGCAGTTGCTGCTACTCGCAGTGGTCATATTGGCGTTATCGGCACACGCGCAACAGTTGATTCGAGAGCTTACCTAGATGCTTTTGCTGCAGCGCCACAGTTACAAATAACCTCAATAGCCTGCCCGCTATTTGTTGAATTTGTTGAACGTGGTGAAACTTCAGGTGCGCAGATCACAAAGATTGCCCGCGATTATCTTGAACCAGTCATGGTGGCAAAAGTTGATACCTTGGTTTTAGGTTGCACCCATTACCCGCTATTAACCGGCGTAATTTCATATGTCATGGGCGAAGGTGTGACGTTAGTTTCTAGTGCGGAAGAAACTGCAAAAGATCTTTACCGAACCCTCGTTGAAAATAACCTATTGCGTGATGTGCAAAGTGGAGCACCAAGTCATAAATTCTTAGCAACTGGCGATGCTCAAGCTTTTGAAAGCTTAGCTCGACGTTTCCTAGGGCCAGAAGTAACTCGAGTAGAACACCAAGATCTCTAGATCTCACAACAATAGGAGCACCAGATGGCACGCAATGATGGACGTCAAGTTAATGACCTGCGCGAAATTAAATTCACTCGCGGGTGGCTAGATCATGCCGAAGGTTCCGTTCTCGTCGAATTTGGCAAGACTCGCGTTTTATGTGTCGCTTCATTTTCGCCAGGAGTTCCACGTTGGTTAAAAGATTCTGGCAATGGCTGGGTTACATCAGAGTATTCAATGTTGCCTCGGGCAACTCATACACGTTCAGATCGTGAAAGTGTGAAAGGGAAGTTAGGCGGGCGTACCCAGGAAATTTCACGTCTTGTCGGTCGCTCGCTTCGAGCAATTGTTAATATGAAAGAGCTTGGCGAAAACACAATCGTAATTGATTGTGATGTTTTGCAGGCCGATGGCGGAACGCGAACTGCTGCAATTACTGGGGCATATGTGGCACTTGCGGATGCAATTACTTGGGCCAAGGCTCAAGGCCACATCAAGGAAAGCGCAAATCCACTAAGTGATTCAGTTGCTGCCGTAAGTGTAGGAATAATTGATGGCGTACCTATGCTAGATCTTTGTTATGAAGAAGATGTGCGTGCCGAGACTGATATGAATGTTGTTGTTGCCGGAGATGGCCGATTTATTGAAGTTCAGGGAACCGCTGAGGGTGAGCCATTTGATCGCGACCTGCTCAATCAATTACTTGATTTAGCCGTTGATGGTTGTGCAACCCTCAGTGCGCTCCAAAAAGAAGTTTTAGCTAAATAGTGCTTCACACACTAGTTCTTGCAACACGCAATAAAGGAAAGATTATTGAGTTTCGCAGGATTCTCGATGAATTGGCGCCAGATGAAATCAATTTAATTGGTGTAGATGAATTTCCTGATTTAGTGGATGTTGACGAAACAGGTTTAACATTTGAGGAGAATGCTTTACTTAAAGCGCGTTACACCGCTGGGGCAACTGGCCTGCCTTCTATTTCTGATGACTCTGGATTATGTGTAGATTTCCTTAACGGTGAGCCTGGAATTTATTCAGCTCGCTGGGCTGGTGCGCATGGAAATGACCAAGCCAATCTAGAAAAACTTCTGGATCAATTAAAAGATGTTCCAGTTGAAAAGCGGGGAGCCCACTTCACTTGCGTCGCAGCATTGGCTTTGCCAGATGGGCGAACCCATGTAGAAGAGGGGTTATTTCATGGGCATATCTTGCATGAAGCAGTCGGCGATGGTGGATTTGGTTATGACCCAATTTTCTCACCCCTAGGAATGAGTATTTCCAGCGCACAAATGAGCGCCCAAGAAAAGGATGCCATTAGCCATCGCGGAAAAGCTTTGCGCCTAATTGCACCGCATGTCATCCAATTGCTTAGGAGCCTGGGGTAACCTTGTCCCATAGACGTACGTTATTAGCGTGCGCACCGCTATCCAAGGAGTAATCGTGGCCGTAAAGAAAAAAAGCGCAGCAAAGAAGGTTGCTAAGAAAGCACCGGCAAAGAAATCTGCAGCGAAAAAGAAGACCACCGCAAAACGCGTGGTAAAAAAGAGCGTTGCTAAAAAATCTGCAAAGAAAGCACCTGCAAAGAAAGCAGCAACAAAGAGAGTTGCCAAAAAGGTTGCAAAAAAAGCTCCAGCTAAGCGCACAGCAAAGAAAAGCGCTTCCAGAGCCGCAGCATCTAGTATTTCTATACCACCTGTTCCATTAATGACATCACGTCCAACAGCAACTGTTCCGCCAGTGAGACCAGCTGCACCAAAACCAGTGGCAGTACCAAAGCAAGGCGCGTCAAGCCGCGTTGTATTTGCAGTAGTCATCGGAATAGTTTTACTTGCAGCAATCGTTTGGTCTAAGTCTGGATCAAAGGGAGATGATGCAGCAGCTCCTGCTCCTTCAATCTCACAATCAGCTGAACCAACAGAAACGGCATCGGCTTCACCATCAGAAACAGCAGCAGTTGCTGCAGTAGAAGCTCCAACAAAGTTTGTCGCACTCAAGAGCGCTGATGGGTTAAATCTGCGATGGGTCGCTCCAACTGCAACTGATGGCCTAACCGGATTTAATGTTGAGATTCGATCAAATGGAACTGGAGATTGGACAACAATCGCAACTGTTCCAGCAAGCCAACTTACACAAACTGTTTCAAAGAGCGGTGATACTGGATGGACTCAGTTCCGAGTTTCATCTGTCTACTCCGATGGACAGACTGCACCAGCAACTGTCTTTGGAATCCCAGGAGAGTTCAAGTAAAGATTAAATAAAAACCCCCTCACCATCTGGTGCGGGGGTTTTTTATTTGGATAAAATAGCGCTCATTACAGTTCAGCGGTGATGGCATCCACATAAGCACGAACTCCAAGTGGCACCAAGTGGACCCCATCGGGAGCAAAGTATTCGGGGTGTCCTGCAGAAATCTCTGCCCAATCAATAACTATCGCGCCATATTGTGCGGCATATTGCGAGATTAGGGCGTTGTTGTCATCACGCCAATCCCTTGGAACAGCGGTATTGACCACAATAATTTTGGGTTGTTTTTTAACTTCCTCGAATACTGATATGACCTGTTCGGTCGTTAATTTATTGTTATTGCCTAAATCGAAAATTACTGTTGATCCCACCACACTAGATTTGTCCTGTTGCATCACTGTACGCAGTTCTAAAGCTTGGCGACCAACTCGTGCATTGATAAGTGCAATGTGATTGCGAGTTTCAAGTTCATAGCGGATTCCAAGAATCACTGAATCGCCAGTTACCCAGAGACCACCAGGCTCTGCGGCTGAAATCTCTGTTGGCTCAGCTGGTTGCTCGAGCTGTTTCTTTATGGCTGCCATCTCTTTGTCACTTTTTGAAATGGCATTTGCACCAATTAATGAAGTGCCAAGAAGGAGGAGAGTTATTGACAGAGCAACTGTGATTTTTTGTCGCTTCTGGACATTTTTAGTTCGATATTTCATTCCTTTGAACCAATATTCAACTAAGCCGCTTCGAATTGGAAGTTCAACAAGGCGAAGGGATATGTCAGCTAAAGCAAAAACAATCAAGATTCGCAAAGCGTAAAGCGCCCAAGTAGAGCCTTCAAGATCTACTGCGGGCCGCGTAACTTGAAAGACAACCCAGTGCCACAGGTAAATAGCGTAGGAGCGTTCACCAATCCAGACCGCTGCTTTACTGCTTAGGATTGGCGCAAAACGAGAGGCAGGATGAACGATACTTGTAAGAATTGCGCAACCAAATAATCCTGCCAGTGGGAAAGCTAACTTATAAAGTGTTGGATCACTTTCATTTACAAGTAAGAAAGTACCAATCAGTCCAACAAAACCAAATACACCAATTCCATCAATAAAATCTTGTGCACGCTTATCAACTTTTTCTTCTAGGTTTTGTGGTACCCAGCTCACAGCAAGAGCAGCTCCTAAAAACAACCCAATGCTGTGTGTATCAGTACCAAAGTAGACATGGCTTACCTGCACCATACTTGCAGCATCTACGGTGAGCGAAACGATGAATAGAGATATTCCTGAAATTGCTGCAATCACTAGCGCAGCTCCCGGAATCATATTTTTTCCAAATCTTCGAAGAACAAGAAGCAAAATCAATGGCCACACAAGATAGAACTGTGCCTCTACCCCTAAGGACCAGGTGTGTTGCAAAAGTGGGGGTCGTGCAATCGAATCAAAGTAATCGGTATGGCGAAAAACTAACCACCAATTCATAGCACCAGAGAGTGCAAATGGACTATCGCTTATAAATCTGCGCATAGTTTCTGGGGCCCAAATACCAATGTAAATAATCGTCATGAAGATCATGAATACAAGTGGGGGAAATAAGCGTCGGAATCGAGCTTTATAAAAAGCTCGCAAATCCAAACCGCCGCTACGCGCAATAGAATCTAGGAGTAGACGCGTAATTACGTAACCCGAAATTACGAAAAAAAGATCTACTCCAAGAAACCCACCAGGAATCCAAGTAAAACCCAAGTGATACAACATGACTGCGATAACAGCGACGGCGCGCAACCCATCAATGGCAGGGATGTAACGGATACCGCGTGCAGTAGACATCGTTAATTACTTGCGAGGAGAAGATTTCTTAGCAGTTGCTTTCTTGGCAGTTTTATTACCTGGCTTTTTAGCGCTTTTCTTAGGAGCATTAAGGACAGGTTTTGTACGCTCACTGGCTACACGAATTGGGCCTGCATTAATGATCGTGTTATCGGAGTTTAGGTTTTCGATAACGCTACGCTGTAAATCAGCAAGACGAGTAAATGCGGATTCAAGCCTGGCCCGAGATTGGTGAATCGCAGATTCAGCGGCATCAAGTGACTGAGTTTGAATCTTATAGAGGCGTTCAGCTTCCCCAATTACTCCGGTAAGCCACTGTCGGTAGTTAGAAACTTCACCTGTTGCTTCACTAATAATTCGTTCACCCTCACGCCGAGCAGCAGCTGCCAAGGCGCTAACTTCACGTTTCTTACTTTCTATAAGTGCCTCAGCTTCAGATTCGGCCTGGGTTAACTTTTCTTCAGCTTCTTCCTCAGCTGTTTGGAGATATTTTCGCCCGCGTGATTCAGCACTACTTAAAATTGAGCGAGCTTTAGAATCCGCAGATTCAATCTCTTCTTTCGTAGTGCGATTAGTTTCAGCAATTAATCGGGTAGCAGTTAAATGAGCTTTGCTTTCTCGAGCTTGTGCGGATCTAATCATCGACATAGCAGTTTCAGTGGCAAGTATTTCAAACTCTTCTTTACTTAAACTTGTAATATCACGACGGGATTTAAGATCGGCTAACGCTGCTTCGAGTTCGCGAATGCGCTCAACTGAAGAAGGAGCTTGATCTTCTTCACCTTTAAATCCAACCCAGTTAAGGAAGGAGTTTTTGTTGGCCATAGTTGTACCTCGCAGCTTGATGGAAAGAGAGCCTTAGGTTAGAGCAAGGCCTTACTTGCTGTAAATCGCCACAGAAATCGCTATGTACTGCGAAATCCAGGCGGCAAGAACGAATATGTGGAAGAGCTCGTGAAAGCCGAAGTATTTAGCATTGCGGCCCGGGCGCTTGAGCGCATAGAAGATCGCACCGATTGAGTAAAAAAGCCCGCCGATAATGATTGGAAGTAATACCCATAACCCACCCTGGCTGTACAGGGCCGGGGTATACACGATTGCAACCCAGCCAAGCAACAAATAATTAGCTACATATAGCCAACGTGGAGCATTGAGCCAAAACACTCTTAGTCCCACACCAATTGCTGCGCCAATCCAAACTATGAGCAACAAAATATTTCTGCTGCGCCCCTCAAGAAGTGCAACAGCAAATGGAGTGTAAGAACCCGCAATTAACAAATTAATGTTTGCATGATCCCACCGCCGCCAGAATTTCTTTTTCTCGGGTAGCCATGGCACGCGGTGATAGACCGCTGAAACACTAAATAACATTATCGCCGTTATTGAATAAATTGCCACAGCAAATTTCAAAGATTCTTTACTCAAAATAAAAAGAATTAACGAGGCGATGATTACTGCTGGAGTGGCACCTAAATGAAACCAGCCACGCAACTTCGGCGGTGCGACAGGTTGCTGTGTCATGGCTTTAGGTTACTGGGTAAATCTCTGGCTTTGTATCGACAAATCCGCACCACGCTGATATGAATCTCCCATGACATTTAGATCTCCTATTTTCGAACTTAGCCACAACTATATTGATGACTCAGCAGCCCTTAGTCCTATGGGGTGCACATACTTAGGCAATGGCTTGAACCAAGACAAGCTCGATGATTTTTCAATTGCTGGGGCAGAAAAGTCGGCAGCACTGACCCGCCAAACATTGCAGACGCTCATGGTTTTAAAACCTATCGATGACATCGATCGAATTGCCCAAACAGTTATGCAAGAGCGCCTTGAGTCATCATTAGCGCTTCACGATAGTCGGGAGTCATTTGTACTGTGGAATGTTTTAACTTCACCTGCATCTGATGTGCGTTCGATCTTTGAACTTATGCCTAAAAACACAGATCAAGACTTTGACAACATTGCACAACGATTAGCCGCAGTGGATGCAACATATAAATCATGGACAGGTGCCATTATTGAAATCGCAAAGAGCGGTAAGACAACTGCTCAACGCCAAGTTCGTGGAGTTATCGAACAACTTGAAGGCTATGCAAATGGTGGCTTTAGCGTGATGTGTAAAAACTTTGACGCAGATGGCAAGTACCCAGCAATGCATGTCAATGCCAAGTTAGCTGAAAAAGCTGCGGCAGAGACTGCTAATTTTCTAAAAAATGAATACCTGCCAATCGCAACGCCTAATGATGCAGTTGGCGCAGAGCGTTATGCAGTCTGGGCGCGTTATTTCACCGGCGCAAAGTTGGATCTGCAGGCCACATATGAGTGGGGTATGGCAGATCTAAAAGCTATAAATGCGCGCATGTGGGAAATTGCCGGGCAAATTAAACCAGGAGCTAAATCACTTCGCGAAGTAGCTGATCATCTAGATCACGATCCGAAGTATGTAATTAAAGGTAAAGATAATGTTGTTAAGTACCTTCAAGATTTTACGGATGCGGCAATCAAGCGGATGGATGGCGAGTACTTTGAAATCGATGAGCGCATTCAAATTTGTGAAGCTCGCCTTGCACCAGAAGGCAGTGCATCTGCTCCTTATTACAATCCTCCTTCTGAAGACTTATCTCGTCCAGGAACTACTTGGATTCCAATGTTGGGTAAAGATGAAGCAAGTTACTGGCATTTGGTCTCTACTTGGTATCACGAAGCAGTGCCTGGTCACCACCTACAGTGCGCAACAGTTGCAATTGAAAAAGATCGCCTCTCACGTTTCCAAATTAACGCAGCATGGATTAGCGGTTATGGTGAAGGTTGGGCTCTGTATGCAGAACGATTTATGAATGAACTCGGTGCATTTGATGAGCCAGGAATTGAAATGGGTTACTTATCTGGGCAAGCTCTACGTGCTGCACGAATTGTTGTAGACATTGGGATGCACCTTGGTTTAACGGATTTTGATGGCAAAGTGTGGAACGCTGCTTCAGCGCGCAAACTTCTTAATGAACAAGCCCTCCTTGATGAAGATCATTCACGCAGTGAAACTGATCGTTACTTAGGCTGGCCAGGCCAAGCGATCTCCTACAAAGTAGGAGAGCGCGTATGGATGAAGGCACGTGAGGATGCAAAGGCCCGCCTTGGTTCAGCTTTCTCCCTTAAGAAATTTCACACATTCGCTCTCAAGATTGGTCCTATGGGCTTAGACCCATTTGCAATCGAGTTAGCTAACTGGGATGGCAAATAACTGCGATTTGGGGGTGATTCACGCCTAAAATTCTTGATTTTTTTGAAAAATTCTGAGTTTCACCGTGCACAAAAAGCATATTTGGCTCAGAATAAGCCTTACTAAAGCGCGATGAGGCGCCTCGAGGTCCTCATAAGTGCCTAGGTTTCAGGTTCCAATAGCCTCCTGAAAAACATAAACCTCACGGAGGCATAGCTACATGCTAAAACTCGATAGCAATCAATGGAACCTAGTCTATAACGTATTTTCATTTGGACTAGTTTCAATGCTCGCATGCACGATCTACACGCTCGTTTCACAACAGCGCGTATTAGCTAAGTACCGCAATGCACTAGTGATGTCATCAATGGTTACATTCATTGCTGGATACCACTACATGCGTATTTTCAACTCATTCAATGAATCATCTGCAGACATGACAGTAAATGTTTCAGGTGCTCAAGGTTCATTCAATGAGGCTTATCGTTATGTTGACTGGCTACTTACAGTGCCACTACTTCTAGTTGAAGTAATTGCAGTGCTTGCACTAGCCAAGGAAATTTCACGTTCCCTCATCATGCGCTTGGTCCCAGCATCTGCTGCGATGATCGCGCTTGGATACCCAGGTGAAATTTCAAACGATCAGAACACACAGGTTCTATACGGTGTTCTTTCAACACTTCCTTTCCTATACATCCTTTACGTATTGTTCGTAGAGCTTGGT
>CAFBOQ010000030.1_pt1 | contig 18597 bp, 16 predicted proteins | sample 7269481 | NCBI WGS metagenome assembly CAFBOQ01 (sample SAMEA6814123, study PRJEB35770) | uncultured Actinomycetes bacterium | biome: Freshwater; feature: Freshwater reservoir; material: water | place: Czech Republic | collected 2017-07-26 | depth 30m m | reverse complement strand
GCGTAGGGGCTAAAGGTACTGGGTCGGTAAGAGATGAGTGAAATCTCGTCTAGACTCCTGCATTGCGCCTCGGGGCGTAGCGTAGTGGCTAGCGCGCCTGCTTTGGGAGCAGGAGACCGGGAGTTCGAATCTCCCCGCCCCGACCAGTTTCTTTTAACTCGTAACTTACTTTAGGAGTATTTGTGAAGAGCACTATCGAGACCCTTTCACCAACACGTGTTCGTCTCGATATCGAAGTTCCTTTTAGCGAAATGTCATCACATGTAGCTGATGCATACAAGAAAGTAGCTACACAAGTAAACATTCCTGGATTTCGTAAAGGCAAAGTTCCTGCATCAATGATTGATCAGCGCGTTGGTCGCGGAACAGTTTTGGATGAGGCTATCAATGCAGCTCTTCCAGATTTTTATGGTCAGGCAGCTCGCGAACACACAGTTGCAGTAATCGGTCGCCCAGTTGTAGATGTTAAAGAGTTTGTAGATAACGAGAAGCTTGTATTTACTGTCGAAGTAGATGTTCGCCCAGAAGTAGTTTTGCCAGATTTCTCAAAAATTGTTGTTGAAGTTGATGACGTAACAGTTTCTGAATTAGACATTGACGAGCAGGTTGAATCATTGCGTACGCGTTTTGGAACTTTAACAACTGTGGAACGCGCAATCGCTAACGGCGACTTTGCAACTCTAGATATGAATGCCTTTATCAATGGCGAAAGCGTTGATGGCGGACAAGCTAATGATCTTTCGTACGAAGTTGGTTCAGACAAAATGATTCCTGGACTTGATGACGTTTTAATCGGCATGAATGTTGGCGACACAAAGCGCTTTGATACTGAACTAGTTGGCCAGCAAGAGGGCGAAAAAGGCGAAGTAGAAGCAACAGTGAAGGCAGTCAAGGAACGCGAACTTCCTCCTGTTGATGATGCATTTGCCAAGCTTGCTTCTGAGTTTGATTCACTTGCAGAACTTCGCGCAGATTTCCGCGAGCGCCTAGGCCGTGTGAAGAAGATGGAACAAGGAACTCAGGCACGTGATCGCCTAGTTGAAAAACTATTGGCAGATCTTGACATTCCGGTCCCAGAAAATCTTGTCGAGGCAGAAGTTAATGATCACCTCGAAGGCGAAGGCCGCATGGAAGATGATGCACACCGCACTGAAGTTGATGGCGAGGTCCGTGCATCACTTAAGTCAGATTTCTTGCTAGATGCAATTGTTCAAGCCGAAGATGTTCAAGTCACTGAAATTGAATTAACTGAGTACCTTGTTCGTACTTCACAGCGCTACGGCATGGCTCCTCAGCAGTTCGCTGAAGAACTACAAAAGGCTGGTCAGATTTCACAGTTGGTCGCAGAAGTTACTCGCGCAAAGGCCTTGGCCTCTGCTCTTGGGCGCATCACGGTTAAAGATGCATCTGGCACGGTTATCGATCTAGAAGCGTTACGTTCACAGCCTGCGCCATCTGATTTAGTTGATGAAGCGCCAGCCGTTTCTGAATAATTAGCCTCATCGCTTTAGCCCTGAGCGAACACAACCCACTTCACGCTCCTTTTTGACGATATTGGGAAGCATTTAGTCCACAACATTGTTAAGGTCACTACAGGTAATAAATACAGGAGGCAATTGACGTGGATTTAGAAAGCAAAATGAAGGACCAGATTTACAACCGCTTGCTTGAGGAGCGCATTGTTTTCTTGTCAGGTGAAGTCCGCGATGACATGGCCAACATGGTTTGTGCTCAATTACTTCTTCTATCTTCTTTAGACCCAAAGAAAGATATTTTCATGTACATCAACTCACCTGGTGGATCTGTAACTGCAGGCATGGCCGTCTTTGACACTATGGAGTTAATTCCAAATGATGTTGCCACAGTTACCTTTGGTATGGCCGCATCAATGGGCCAGTTTCTTCTTACATCTGGAGCAAAGGGAAAGCGTTATGCAACCAATAGCTCTCGTATCTTGATGCACCAGCCGCTTGGTGGAATTGGTGGAACAGCCATTGATATTCGCATTCAGGCAGAACAGATGGCGATTACAAAGCAAACTCTTTCAGAGCTAAATGCTTTGCACACAGGTCAGACGCTAGAGAAGATTCTTGCAGATTCAGATCGTGATAACTGGTTCAACGCCAGTGATGCAAAGGATTATGGCTTTGTAGATCATGTAGTTACTTCATTGGGGCAAATCACTGGAGGAAAAGCGTAATGACAATTCAAGAGATTAACTCACGCTACGTTCTTCCAACTGTTGAAGAAAAAACTGCGTATGGATACAAGCGTCAAGATCCGTACACAAAACTATTTGAAGAGCGCATTATTTTCATGGGTCAGCCAATCGATGACACCGTTGCTAACGATGTTATGGCTCAGTTGTTGACTCTGGAATCTATGGATCCAGATCGCGACATCATGATCTACATCAACTCACCTGGTGGATCTTTTACGGCGCTAACAGCAATTTATGACACCATGCAGTTTGTACGCCCAGACATCAGCACAATTTGCTTGGGTCAAGCAGCATCTGCAGCAGCGGTCATCCTTGCTGGCGGTGCAAAGGGAAAGCGTTACGCCCTAGAACATTCACGTATCTTGATTCACCAACCTTCATCAGAAGGTGGCGGTCAGGCATCTGATATCGAAATTCAAGCTCGCGAAATCGATCGAATCACTCGCCTGCAAGAAGATCTCTTGTCACGCCACGTTGTGAAGTCATCTGAAGAGATTCGCAAAGACATTGAACGCGACAAGATTCTTACAGCCGCAGAAGCTGTTGAGTACGGAATCATTGATCAGGTTTTGGCATCACGTAAGGCTAAACCAGCCAAGTAAAACATTTGCATGAAACTATTTGAGGCGGGTTCCCTTTGGTCATACAAGGGGTACCGTCTCTTTTGGTTTTCTACAACTATTTTCGTTCTTGGTGCAACAGCATTTCCTATTGCACTTGCTGTAACAATTCTTGATGCTGGCGGAACTGCAACAACTCTCGGCCTCATTCTTGGTGCTCGAATATTATCTGGCGTAGTTTTTGCACCATTTGCTGGCGTTTGGGCCGATCGATTGCCACGCAAGCAAGTCATGATGGGCGCAGATCTTTTCAGAGCTGTGACTGTTTTTTCTTTGGTTTTCTTTTCAGCACCGTCAATGCCGCATTACTTAATTGGAGTGTTGGTTTTTGTTATGGGAATTGGTGATGCATTCGGCGCGGCTTCAGCTGGTGCATTTTTACCTTCGCTCCTGCCGATAGAAAAACTCCCTGCCGGCAATGTTGCGCGTGGGATTGTTGTTCGTATGGCATCGATTATTGGCCCAGGAATCGGTGGCCTTTCAGTATTTCTGATCGGTGGCCGAATGACATTCCTTTTTACTGCCGTAGCCTTTGCCTGCGGTACATACTTTTTGGCTCAAATTAAAGAAGATGTCAATGCAGATAGAAAAGAACAAGAGCCCTTCTTCACAGAATTGCGTGAAGGTTTGCGTACAGTCTGGGAAATTAAATGGGTAGGGGCCATGATTGCAATGGCATCGGTTCAGTTGATGGTTGTTTTAGCTGCCGAAGAAGTATTGCTGCCCGTTATTACTAGACGAGAATTTAATACAAACACGGTGTTTGCACTTTCAGCTACGGCATTTTCAGTTGGCGCAATAATCTCTGCCATTATTTTTGCCCGCATTAAAGTCAAACATCAGGGCCAAACCTCTGTTTTGATTTGGATGGTTTTAGTAATCGCGCCGTTATCGTTGGCATTTCCAATCAATGAATTTTTCATTACGATTTCATACTTACTTGCCGGACTTTCCGTTGGGCCTTGGGAGGCTTACTGGAACTCTGCAATCCAACGCGAGATTCCACAAGAACTACAGGGACGAGTATTTAGTATCGACCACATGGGTACCACTGGATTAATGCCACTAGGGATGGCCCTTGTCGGTCCAGCCGTTGCTTTATTTGGTGAAAAAGAACTCTTGATTGGTGCATCAATTTTTCATGTCATTGTCTGCGCACTTGTTCTATTGGTTCCAGGAGTTAAAGACATGAAAGCGCCTACTAATTATTCTTAGGGCGAACAGAGCCAAGCGTAAAAACCCGCACATAAATCGGCATAAGAATCTAAAATTTAGCCATGACCAGAATCGGCGAAACTAGTGACCTGCTCAAATGTTCTTTCTGCGGAAAGACTCAGAAGCAAGTAAAAAAACTGATCGCTGGCCCAGGCGTTTACATCTGCGATGAATGTATCGAACTCTGTAATGAAATCATAGTCGAAGAGCTTTCTGAAGCATCCTCACTCGGCTTAGCCGAACTTCCAAAACCACAAGAAATTTTTGAATTTCTAGATCAATACGTAATCGGGCAGAACCGTGCAAAGAAATCTTTATCTGTTGCCGTTTATAACCATTACAAGCGCGTCCAAAGTGGAAACCGCGAAGATCAAATCGAATTAGCTAAATCTAATATCTTGCTTCTTGGCCCAACTGGTTGTGGCAAGACGTTAATGGCACAGACCCTTGCGCGCATGCTCAACGTTCCATTTGCTATCGCAGATGCAACCGCGCTAACTGAAGCCGGTTATGTTGGCGAAGATGTTGAAAATATCTTGCTTAAGCTTTTACAAGCTGCAGATTATGATGTTAAAAAAGCCGAAACTGGAATTATCTATATCGATGAAATTGATAAAGTTGCACGCAAATCTGAAAACCCATCAATTACTCGAGATGTTTCTGGCGAAGGTGTTCAGCAGGCGTTGCTCAAGATTTTGGAAGGAACTGTTGCATCTGTTCCGCCACAGGGTGGACGCAAGCACCCTCACCAAGAGTTTATTCAGATTGATACAACCAATGTTCTCTTTATTGTTGGTGGTGCATTCTCTGGTTTAGAAAAGATTATTGAAAGCCGCGTTGGTAAATCAGGTGTTGGCTTTAATGCAACTTTGCAAGATGCATCAGATAAGAACCGCAAAGACATCTTTGCTGATGTTATGCCAGAGGATTTATTGAAATTTGGAATGATTCCTGAGTTCATCGGCCGTTTGCCGGTTCTTACAAGTGTTGAGAACTTAGACAAAGAAGCGCTGATGCAGATTTTGACTGAGCCAAAGAACGCACTTGTTAAGCAGTATCAACGCCTGTTTGATCTCGATAATGTTGAACTTGAATTCGATGACCCAGCACTCGATGCAATTGCAGATCTTGCCCTTGTTCGCGGAACCGGTGCACGTGGCCTTCGCGCAATCATGGAATCAGTGCTTTTAGGTGTGATGTATGACGTACCAAGCCGTGCGGATGTAGCAAAGGTCGTTGTAAACAAAGATTGCATCGAAAATGGAGCGCAACCTGAATTTATTAAACGAACTGGTGATATTCCAAAGCGCTCACGCGCAGCAAAGGGTCAGGAAGAGAAGAGCGCATAATCTAGACTGCTCCTCATGTCCGGCGACCTAGCTTCCAGTTTTTCACCAGCTGATATCGAAGCAACCCTGTATAAAAAGTGGGTCAATGCTGGTTATTTCACTGCCGATGCGGCATCAAGTAAACCTGCTTTTTCTATTGTTCTTCCTCCACCGAATGTAACTGGCGTTTTGCACATTGGGCATGCACTCGATCAAACTTTGCAAGATTGCTTATCACGCATGAAGCGTATGAAAGGTTTTGAAGTTCTCTGGCTACCTGGAATGGATCACGCAGGCATTGCAACACAGAACGTAGTTGAAAAGCAGTTAGCTTCCGAAGGTAAATCTCGTCATGATCTTGGTCGCGAAGCGTTTGTCAGCAAAGTGTGGGAATGGAAGAGTGAATCTGGAGGCGCAATTCTTGAACAGATGAAGCGCTTAGGTTCATCAGTTGATTGGTCACGCGAGAGATTCACAATGGATGAGGCAATGTCTAACTCTGTTGTCACATTATTTAAGAAGATGCATGATGCAGGTTTAATTTATCAAGCTGAACGAATCATTAACTGGTGCACTCGTTGCTTAACGGCGCTATCAGATATTGAAGTAGAACACCAAGATGATTCTGGTGAGTTTGTTTCAGTTCGATATGGTGAAGGCGAACAAAGCATTACTGTTGCAACAACTCGACCTGAAACAATGATGGGCGATGGCGCGGTAGCAGTTCACCCAGATGATCCCCGTTACAAGCACATGGTTGGCACAATGGTTTTGTTGCCACTTGTTAATCGTATGATTCCAATCATTGCCGATGAACTAGTTGATCCTGATTTTGGAACTGGCGCAGTAAAGGTGACTGCAGCTCATGATCCCAATGACTTTGAGATGGCTGTTCGCCACAACGTTCCTTTTGTTGTCATCATGAATGAGCACGGAGTTATGGATGGTACGGGAACTGAATTTGATGGAATGGATCGCTTTGAAGCACGCGTGGCTGTAGTTGAAAAACTACGTTCTTTAGGTCGCATTGTTGCTGAAAAGCGTCCTTACATTCACGCCGTTGGTCACTGCTCTCGTTGCGATACAACAGTTGAACCACGTTTATCAAAGCAGTGGTTCGTAAAAGTTGCACCCCTTGCAAAGGCATCTGCAGATGCGGTGCGCAATGGTTCAGTGACCATTGAACCTAAAGAGTTAGGACCGCGTTATTTTGATTGGGTAGACAACATGCACGACTGGTGTATTTCTCGCCAACTGTGGTGGGGTCACCGAATTCCAGTTTGGTATGGACCAAATGATGATGTCGTTGTTGTTGGTCCAGGCGAAATCGCACCTGTCGGATACACACAAGATCCAGATGTTCTAGATACCTGGTTCTCATCAGGTCAATGGGCTTTTTCTACTTTTGGTTGGCCAGAAAAAACTGCTGATCTTGCAAAGTTCTATCCAACTTCTGTACTAGTAACTGGCTATGACATCTTGTTCTTCTGGGTTGTCCGCATGATGATGATGAGCACATTTGCCATGGATGGAGTTCCGCCATTTAAAACAATCATGTTGCACGGTTTAGTTCGTGATCAATTTGGCAAGAAAATGTCTAAGAGCCGTGGAAATGTAATTGACCCTATTGAATTTATGGATAAGTACGGCGCAGATGCATTGCGCTTTACCTTAGCTCGCGGAGCTAATCCTGGAACCGATCAAGCGTTAGCTGAAGATTGGATCGGCGGTTCCCGTAACTTTGCTACAAAACTATGGAACGCAACGCGCTTTGCCATGATGAATGGTGCAACCGTTGAAGGTGACATGCCAGCAGTTACTTCACTGAACGCTGTTGATAAATGGATTCTGAGCCGCTTAAGCGAAACTATTAGTGAAGTTGATTCTCTCCTTGAAAAATATGAGTTTGCCCGCGCATGTGAGATTTTGTATCACTTTGCCTGGGATGATTTATGTGACTGGTACTTAGAACTTTCAAAGGAAACATTTGCTGGATCAGACTCAACAAATACCAAACGTGTACTGGGTCATGTACTAGATCAACTGATGCGTCTTTTGCATCCAGTAATGCCTTTCATAACTGAAGAACTATGGACCACATTTACTGGGGGAGAATCACTTGTTATTGCCCAGTGGCCAACATCTGAGCCCTCCCATATAGATAAGGCGTCAGAAAAGTTAGTAAGTGAGATGCAAGAGATTATTACTGACGTGCGCAGATTCCGTAACGATCAAGGAATTAAAACTTCACAGAAAATTCCAGCCAGATTCATAGCCAAGGGAGCAATTGCTGAATACGCAAGTGCGATGGCATTTGTTTTGCGTCTTGAACTTTCGGATATAAAACCAAGTGCCAAGGTTGAGATTGGCTCTGTTCAAGTGGAGTTTGATTTAACTGGATCAATCGATGTTGTTGCAGAGCGTGCACGTCTTGAAAAAGATTTAGCCGCAGCTGTTAAAGATAAGCAAACCGCCGAAGTTAAATTAAATAACGATGGTTTCATGGCGAAAGCTCCCGAAAGCGTTGTTGTTGAAATTCGTGAACGTTTAGCAAAGACAAGTTCGGATATTGAGCGAATTACTGCCCAACTTGCATCGCTGCCTCAAGCATGATTATTTCACCCGATGATCAAGAACGCATTGATGCCATTGAGCAAGCGTTACTTGCCAGATGGCCCGAAGTTCGTATTGATCCAACTACCGATCGAATTAGCGCCCTTGTAGATATTTTGGGCTCACCGCAACTGACGTATCCAACGATTCATGTGGGCGGTACGAATGGCAAGACCACAACAACTCGCATGATCGATTCGCTGTTGTTTGCTCATGGGTTGCGCACCGGGCGATTTACTAGCCCACACCTTGAAACCTACCTTGAACGTATTTCTATCAACGGTGAACCAATTGATCCAAAAGAATTGATCTTTGTTTACAACGATATTGCTGCTTATTTAGATTTAATGGACACAAAGTTTGAACACCCAATATCTTTCTTTGAAGCAATTACAGCTTTGGGCTTTGCAGCCTTTGCCGAGCATCCAGTTGATGTTGCAGTCATTGAAGTTGGCATGGGTGGGCAATGGGATGCAACCAATGTTGTTGACGCCGATGTGTCAGTAATCATGCCAATTGGCTTAGATCACATGGAATATCTGGGTAATACTCTGCATGAAATAGCAGCAACTAAAGCTGGAATTATTAAAGAAGGTGGCTTTATTGTTTTGGCTCAACAAGAACCAGATGCTGCAAAAGAGTTAATTAGAAAAGCTGCAGAAGTTGGCGCTGACGTGGTCCGTGAAGGAGTTGAATATTCCGTTGCATCGCGCGCAGTTGCAGTTGGAGGTCAGCTTCTTACCATTGCCGGCTTGCATGACACCTATGATGAGATTTTCTTGCCGCTACACGGAAAGCATCAGGCGGCTAATGCGGCGAGTGCCTTAGTTGCCGTTGAAGCTTTCTTTGGCGATCAGCCTTTGGATATCGAAGCGGTGCGCGCAGGGTTTGCCGCAGTCACTTCACCAGGTCGCTGTGAAGTCGTCCATCGTGATCCAACGGTAATTTTAGATGCTGCTCATAATCCCCATGGCGCTAAAGCCTTTGCTGAGACATTAGTGAGTGAGTTTAACTTTGATGAGATTGTTGCCGTGGTTGCAATCTTTGGCGATAAAGACGCTGAAGGAATATTGAAAGAGTTAGAACCAATCGTTGATCATGTCATCGTGACACAAAGCAGTTCACCACGTGCAATGTCTTCCTCAGAATTAGAAAAGTTAGCATCTAGAATCTTTGGTAATGATCGTGTCTTTGAAGTAGCAGATTTGGAAAGCGCTCTAGATCGAGCGGTATCCGATGCAGTTCGTCCTCTTAGTGAGGACACTGTTGGAATTATTGTGACTGGATCAGTAGTCACAGTCGGTGAAGCTCGTTCCTATCTAAGAAAGAAGTTTGCAAAGTGAGAGTTTTAGGTGCTTCTGTTCTAGTCATGGAGAGTTTAACTTTAGGATTTGCGATTTTGCTTGCAACCAAAGACCACTCTAATGCTGCACTTATTTATGGTTCGATAATTTCACTTCTTCTTTTTCTTACCGCCGGAACTCTCAAGCGACGTTCAGGTTTCTATATTGGCAGCGCTCTGCAGATCTTCATGATTGCATTTGGCTTTGTGGTGCCGTCCTATTTTCTCATCGGGGCGATTTTCATCGGGCTATGGGTCGCTGCCATCGTTGTGGGCCGAAAGGGGGAAGCTGCTCGTGCGGCCCTCATGGCGCAGGCAAGGGAAAACCCCTAATAGACTAGGCAGGTGAGCACTGAGAAAACCCTGATCCTAGTAAAGCCAGACGGCGTTCGTCGTGGCTTAGTCGGTGAAGTTATTTCTCGTGTTGAAGCTAAGGGATATTCAATCGAAGCGTTACGAATGCTCAACGCTGATCGCGCATTACTCGAACAACACTACGCAGAACATATTGGTAAACCATTTTATGAACCTCTTGTCGAATTCATGATGTCTGGACCAATCGTTGCAATGGTTGCATCTGGTAATCGTGTTATCGAAGGTTTTCGTTCCTTAGCTGGTGTTACTGATCCAACAGTTGCAGCACCCGGAACTATCCGTGGTGACTTAGCACGCGATCAAGGCACCAAAGTTGTTCAAAATATTGTGCATGGTTCAGATTCACCAGAATCTGCTGCGCGCGAAATTCAAATTTTCTTCCCTAAATAATCAAGGAGCACAAAGTATGAGTTCACAAAGCAAAATGTCCTTTATCGGCCGCGACATGGCCGTAGACCTAGGTACTGCGAACACACTTGTCTATGTTCGCGGGCGTGGAATTGTTTTGAATGAACCATCAGTAGTTGCTGTCAATCAAGATACTGGCGGAATTTTGGCCGTGGGACTTGAAGCAAAAAAGATGATTGGCCGTACTCCAGGAAACATCGTCGCCATTCGCCCACTTAAAGATGGTGTTATTGCAGACTTTGAGACTACCGAGCGCATGCTTCGTTACTTTATTCAAAAAGTTCACCGTCGCCGCTATTTGGCAAAACCTCGTATCGTAGTTTGTGTTCCATCAGGTATTACAGGTGTTGAACAGCGCGCAGTAAAAGATGCTGCATATGCCGCTGGCGCACGTAAGGTCTACATCATTGAAGAACCAATGGCAGCAGCCATCGGTGCTGGGCTTCCTATTCACGAACCAACTGGAAACATGGTTGTAGATATTGGTGGAGGAACAACTGAGGTTGCAGTTATCTCATTGGGTGGAATTGTTTGTTCACTTTCTATTCGTGTGGGTGGAGATGAGCTAGATCAATCGATTATTAACTGGGTTAAGCGCGAATTCTCACTACTTTTGGGAGAGCGCACTGCTGAAGAAATCAAGATGGCTATCGGCTCTGCTTATCCATTAGCTGGAGAAAATGATGCAGAAATTCGTGGTCGCGATTTAGCAACAGGTCTACCTAAGACAATCGTTGTATCCGCAGCAGAAATTCGCAAAGCTCTCGAAGAGCCAGTAAATGCAATTGTTAATGCTGTAAAGAGCACGCTGGATAAGACTCCTCCTGAGCTTGCATCAGATTTGATGGATCGTGGAATCGTTCTAACCGGTGGTGGAGCACTTCTTAAGGGTCTCGATGAACGTCTTCGCAAAGAAACTGGAATGCCAATTCATATTGCAGAACGTCCATTGGACGCTGTTGTTGAGGGCTCTGGAAAATGTATCGAAGAGTTTGAGGCTTTAGAGAAGGTCTTAATCTCCGAACCACGTCGATAGGATTATTAGAAGATGCGTTACGGCGGAGAGAGTCGTACCCGTCTTCTCTTAATCATTTTGATTGTTACTGCGCTATTTCTGATTACTTTAGATTTACGTGGAGTCTCTATTCTCAACGGTGCACGCCAAGGTACACAGACCGTTCTCTCACCTTTTCAAAAGGCCGGTAGCGTAGTTATTTCTCCTTTTAAAAACTTTGTCACAGATGTCACGCACCTAGGCCGTACGCGAAGTCAGATAGAAAAATTACGTGCCGATAATGCAAAGTTAAGAGCTACGTTACTCAATCGCAAAAACGCCGATGCCCAACTACAACAATTGAAATCTGTATTAGATTTAGCGGGAACGGCTTCATACAAAATTGTAAATGTGCGGGTAATTAGTCAAGGATCTAGTCAATCATTTTCACAGACCGTAACTATTGATAGCGGATCTAACGCAGGAATTAAGAAAAATATGACCGTGCTCTCACAGACTGGAATCGCTGGAGTTGTTAAAGAAGTTTATCCAACTACGGCATTAGTAATGCTAGCGACGGATCCATCATTTAAAATCGGTGTTCGCATTGCAGGCACACAACAAATCGGCATTTTGTCAGGCCGGGGAACTCGTTCTGGCTCACTACAGTTGCTCGATAATTTGACGACGGTTAAAGCTGGCGATGTTTTGCTAGCTCGCGGAAGCGTTGCTAATCGCCCATTTGTTCCTGGAGTTCCTGTTGGTTCCGTTACTTCAATCGATAATTCAGCTGGTCAAATCGCACAAAGTGGTGCGGTGCGTTTCTACACAGATTTTTCATCGCTAGGCGTATTAGCAGTTGTTGTCGGTGCGCCAGTAAATAATCCGGGCGATGCTTTGATTCCGCCTAAACCAGTTCCAACTCCGATGCCAACGGTTACGGTTTATGTGACACCTTCACCGTCTCCAACGAATTAAAATAAAATGTTGACCCGCCAACTTTCTCTATCTGCACCAATCATTTTCTTTGTATATCTCTTTCAAGAAGCAGTAGTGAATCAATTCAAACTTCCTGGTGGTGGATTCTCTCTTTTTATGATCTTTGCCTTGCTATGGGCCGTCATTAGCACACCTGAAATTGCGGCTTTGACTGGTTTTGCTGCTGGAATTTTAATGGATATGTCTCAGAGTTCAGGGGGACCAGTTGGTCAATGGACTCTGATCATGATCCTTGTTTGTTATGGAGTTTCCTATCTTGGTTATGGCGATGGAAATATCAATGGAAATCCTATTGGTGTGATCTTTTTTGTAGTAACAGCAAATTTAGGTGCAAAGATTTCTTTTTTGATAAGCGGTATTTTGTTAGGTGTTGCAACAGGCAGTTTTAGTCAGATCTTGTTAACGCTAGTAGGCAATTCAATCTGGACGATCGTTATTACACCCATTGTTCTTCCTGTCTTTTCATATCTACATAATCTAGTTTTTGAAACACGATCATCACTATGAATCAACGCTCCCGATTAAGTCTTCTTGTCGTACAAATTCTGATCATTTCTTTGCTGACCGCACTCTTTGGGCGTTTGTTTTACCTTCAAATTGCTGCCGGACCTAAATATCGAAATGCAGCATTAAGCATTCAAAGTCGCGACGTTATAGCCCCTGCTACACGTGGGTTGATTGTGGATGCTTATGGCGTGCCTTTAGCGCTAAATAAAGTTGGCTTGGCTATCACTATTGATCGAATCGCCTTAGATAAGCAGCCCGATAAAGGTGTTGCCGTGTTACAACGAGTTGCACAGCTGCTCAAACTTAATTACGACGATGTTTACACAAACACGAGATTATGTGGTGAATTGCCCAAGGGTGAACGCGCTGGATGCTGGACCGGTTCTAGATATCAGCCGATTCCGATTACTAAAGAGGCTGATCCCGATATCGCTTTACAGATTGTTGAACGCTCTGACCAATTTCCCGGGGTAGATGCTCAACCGATTTCGATTCGTAATTACCCGGGCATCGTTGGTGTTAACGGTGCACATGTCTTGGGATATGTAGGACCACTAACTGAAACTGATTTAACTAAAGGAAATGGCAAGCAATACTTTAGAAGTGAAACAATTGGCAAGGCAGGGTTAGAGATTCAATACGATTCATTCTTGCGAGGCACCCCAGGCATACGCACAGTTATTGTTGATCGAAAAGAAGCGATTACACGTGAGAGTCAAAACACAAAACCTATTGCCGGAGATCATTTAATAACAAGTTTGGATGCCCGCCTACAAGCGGTAACTGAAAAAGCTTTAGCTGATGCAGTTAAACGCGGGCGCGCAAATGGATACACATCTGATTCAGGAGCTGCGGTAGTTATGGATGTAAGAACTGGGCGAATTATCGCTCTAGCTTCATATCCAACCTATGATCCCAACGCATTTGAAAAGGGCTTAACAGTTCAAGAAGCCTCAGATCTCTTTAGTGAGAAAAAATCTGTTCCCGCACTTAACCGTGCCCTTCAAGGATTATTTGCACCTGCTTCAACTTTTAAAATTGTCTCTACTGTTGCAGCGGCGGCGGCAGGTTATGACCTCAATGGTAATTATGACTGCCCATCAGAAGTTCAAATTGGTAATCGCGCTTTCCAAAATTATGACAGCAAAAACCAGGGTCGGATGAACTTGAAGAAAGCTATAGCGCTCTCCTGTGACACCGTCTGGTACAAAATTGCCTTTGATGAATGGCTTCGTGATGGCGGTATGCGACCAAAGTCGAGTCCGAATGACTATTTCTTCAAAGCTGCGCAAGGCTTTCATATTCCAGAAAAAGTAGGTATCGACTTGCCTTCTGAATCCACTTCGCGTTTGGCTGACCGAGCATATAAAAAGAGTTGGTTCCAGCAGAATAAAGATTTCTATTGCAACTACAAAACACGTGCTACCAAGGCCCAGCAGACGCCATTTCTAATACAGCTAGCGGCCGAAAACTGTACTGATGGTGACAAGGTCCGTGCCGGAGATGCGGTTAACTTTTCTATCGGTCAAGGTGACACCGTTGTTACACCACTGAAGTTAACTCAGATGTATGCGGCCATTGCTAACAGTGGAACTATTTGGCAGGCAACGGTCGGTAAGGCAATTGTTAAAACTGATGGAACTGTTATTAAAACTATTGAGCCCCAAAAATTAGGAACTCTTACAGCTGCACCTTCGACTATTAAATTCTTACAAGGCGCACTTCGTGAAGTAGTTGTCAACGGCACCGGTAGAAGCGTATTTGCAGGTTTCCCAATTGAAGTAAGTGCAAAAACCGGAACGGGCCAAGTCTTTGGCCGAAACGCTAACGGATCACTTAAAGATGACACATCTTGGTTTGCATCCTTTGCACCAAGTAATAAACCAGAATATGCCGTTGTCTTAATGGTGGGACAAGGTGGATTTGGTGGAGCAACATCCGGCGTGAGTGTCCGAGCTATCTATGACACGATTTTTGGAGTTAAAGGCAATAAAATTATTCCCGGAGCAGCACTTTTCCCAAATGGAAAACCTCCAACCGCATTGCCAAAGATTTCACCGGCTACAAAGCCAAAGGAGACGCCATGAGCCAGATAGCCGCGCGTCAACGTTTATATAGGCGAACCCGATCATCAATTTTTCATGGTTTTGATCCGGTTTTAACTTCTGCCGTTGGTTTACTTTTATTTATAGGCACATTGCTGGTTTATGCCGCAACCCGAGATTGGTATGCCAATAATGGTTTAGATCCCCAGTATTACCTTAAGCGTCACGTTGTGAACATCGCCATCGGTGCTTTATTAGCTTATGGAACAACTGTTATTGACTATCGATTACTGCGTGCCTACACACCAATTGTGTGGGGCTTAGGTGTAATCGGTTTAAGCATTGTGTTGATTCCAGGACTTGGCAGTGAAGTTAATGGCGCTAAAGCCTGGATTGCCTTACCTGGTGGTTTTCAAATTCAACCGGCAGAGCTTGCAAAGATTTCAATCATCATCGGAATGTCTATGATTTTGTCGGAGCGCTCTCACGATAGCGATGAACCGACTTCTCGGGATGTGCTGCAAGCCTTAATTATTGCAGGTCTGCCTGTCCTGCTAATTTTGCTGCAACCCGATATGGGCACAGTTTTTATCATCTCTGCCTCAGTTGTAACAATCATCGCAGTCTCTGGTTCACCTACAAAATGGGTTGTTGGCCTTTTGCTGGTGGCCGTACTTGGTGCTTTCGTAGCAACTAAATCTGGAGTCATTAGCGACTATCAAATTAAGCGGTTGCAAACTTTTGTTGATCCAACTGCAGATACTCAAGGTACCGGCTATCAACTACGTCAGGCCCGTATCACTGTTGGTTCTGGGGGATTAATTGGAACTGGTTTATTTAATGGACCACAAACTAATGGTCGCTTTGTTCCAGAACAACAGACAGACTTTATATTCACTGTTGCTGGTGAGGAACTAGGTTTTCTTGGCAGTGGATTAATTGTCTTGTTGTATCTCATTATTTTGATGCGCGCATTCTCTATAGCCAGACGAACTAACGATCCCTTTGGGCGATTAGTAACAACTGGTGTTATTGCTTGGTTTGCATTTCAACTATTTGAAAATATTGGAATGACCTTAGGGCTCATGCCAATGACAGGTGTTCCACTTCCCTTTGTCTCATATGGCGGCTCATCAATGTTTGCCACATTGATTGGATTTGGACTGCTTCAGAACGTTCACGCTCGCTCTCGAGGCTAATAGGTGAGGTAAGCGGGAAAGTAGGCAATTGGGCCCTCATCTGTCATACTTACACCACATAGTTCAGCGCGGCCCGCGAATCCATCGCGATAAAAGCCCAGCGCGAACAGGTAAGAAAAACCTAAAACAGGGATTTTTTAACGAGATAAGCGTTGTAAAAAACGCATAGAGGATTTGGTGCCATGGCGATTGAGCCTAAAACACCGCGCAAGCGTGCGGTTAAGAAAGCAAGCGCAAAAGAAAGCGCTGCGCAAGTAACGACTGAAGAACCAAAAAAGGCAACGCGAAAAAAAGCCGCTGTCCCGGTTCCTATTTTTCAAGCTGCTCCAGACAAGCCTGTTGCAAAAGCTGTCCGTAAAAAGGCAGAGAGTGCAGAAGCTCCTAAGGCAGAAGCACCTGCTACACACAGTGATAGTGAAGGTGGAGATCGTCCTGATCGCAACCGTCGTCGCCGTCGTGGTGGCCGTGGTCGCCGCAAGCCAGGTAGTGATGTTGCAACTAGCGAAGAGACCACCGTTGAGGGTGAAGAAGAAAGCGTTGAAGGTGAAGGTGCAACACATCGCCGTCGCCGTCGCCGCCGTGCAGCAGGAGATGCTGAAGGTGTAACTCCAGGTGAAGTTATTGATGAAGATGGTGTTGTAACTGTTGTTAAGGTGCGCGAAGTTCGTGAACGTCCTGCGCGACCTGCTAGAACTGAACGCCCAGATCGCAATGACCGCCGTGGTGGACGTCGTGATCGCAACGATCGTAATGACCGTGGCGCTCGCTCTGAATACCGCGAGCCATATCGCAAGCGCTCAACTGTCATCACTGATGGTGAATTCTTAGCACGCCGTGAAAATGTTGATCGTGAGATGTTAGTTCGCCAGATTGCGGACCGCACACAGATTGCTGTCATCGAAGATGGCGTAATGGTTGAGCACTATGTAAACCGCAATAGCAACGTTTCATACGTTGGAAACGTTTACTTGGGCCGTGTTCAAAACGTACTTCCTTCTATGGAAGCTGCATTCGTTGATATCGGCAAGGGCCGTAACGCGGTGTTGTATGCCGGTGAAGTTAACTGGGATGCTGCAGGAATTTCAGAGTCTGAACCACGCAAAATTGAAACAGTTTTAAAGACTGGACAGCCAGTATTGGTTCAAGTAACTAAGGATCCAATAGGGCAAAAGGGTGCACGTTTAACTAGCCAAATTTCATTGCCAGGACGCTATGTTGTCTATGTTCCTGGTGGCGGCATGTCAGGTATTTCAAAGCGTTTGCCAGAAACTGAACGCACACGCCTTAAGGCAATTTTGAAAAACTTAATTCCAGAAGAAGCTGGCGTCATTGTGCGTACAGCAGCTGAAGGCGTAAGCGAAGAAGATCTCACTAGCGATGTCGCCCGCCTGAAAGCGCAATGGGATGACATTTATGCCAAGACCCAAAACACAAATTTCAATCCGCCAGTTGCGCTGTATCAGGAGCCTGATCTAGCAGTTCGAGTTATCCGCGATATCTTCAATGAAGATTTCCGTAAGCTAACTGTTCAAGGTGCAACGGCTTGGGATGAAGTAACAAGCTATCTTGGATTTATCGCACCAGAGCTAACAACAAAGATTGAAAAGTACACAGGTACTGGCGATCTTTTTGCAGACTTTAAGGTTGAAGAGCAGTTAGCAAAGGCTTTTGATCGCAAGGTTTACTTGCCTTCAGGTGGTTCACTTGTTATCGATCGCACAGAAGCGATGATTGTTATCGACGTCAATACCGGTAAATTTATCGGTAAGGGCGGAAACCTTGAAGAAACTGTTACTAAAAATAACTTAGAAGCAGCCGAAGAAATTGCGCGCCAACTGCGTCTTCGCGACCTTGGTGGAATCGTCGTTATCGACTTCATCGATATGATTTTGGAATCAAACCGCGAGATGGTTTTGCGCCGCCTAGTTGAATGTTTGGGCCGCGATCGCACTAAGCACCAGGTGGCTGAAGTTACTTCTCTTGGTCTTGTTCAAATGACTCGTAAGCGTGTTGGACAGGGATTGATTGAAGCTTTCTCAACTACGTGTGATGCATGTAGCGGACGTGGAATTCATATTCACATGGAACCAGTCAAGATGAAGGCACCAATGCCACAACTTGATGTTCCATCATCACAGCATGAAGATGCAGAGGAAAAAGATGCCACCGAGCATGAGTTCCATGAATCTCTTAATGCAACCGATGACACAGCGATTGAGGAAGCACCTGTGGCCCAAAAGCCAGCCGGTGGGCGAAAGCGCCGTCGAGCAGCTTCCTCAGGCATAATTACGGCTTGATTTGAGCCTTCGGGCGCTAACAGGTAACCTTTACCCCTTCACTACACCTAGAAGTTCGGAGTACTACAGCGTGGCAAATATCAAGTCTCAGATTAAGCGCATTAAGACAAACGAGAAGGCACGCCTTCGCAACAAGTCTGTGGGCTCATCTATCAAGACCGCTGTCCGTAAATTCAAGGATGCAGTCACTGCAGGAGATTCATCTGCAATCACAACTGAACTCCGCACAGCTTCAAAGGCCCTTGATGTTGCTGTTCAAAAGGGTGTTCTACATAAGAACACTGCAGCAAACAAGAAGTCATCAATGGCTAAGGCAGCTGCCAAAGCCGGCGCACGTTAATTTTTCTTCGATCTTAAAGCGAGGCTAGGTTCATGCCTGCAATTTCACTTGCTAAGGCGCCGCAACCAGCAGCAACTAATCCGGCGCAGATACG
>CAFBOQ010000021.1_pt1 | contig 22720 bp, 19 predicted proteins | sample 7269481 | NCBI WGS metagenome assembly CAFBOQ01 (sample SAMEA6814123, study PRJEB35770) | uncultured Actinomycetes bacterium | biome: Freshwater; feature: Freshwater reservoir; material: water | place: Czech Republic | collected 2017-07-26 | depth 30m m | reverse complement strand
TTCAATGAATAAGGCCCAATTCATTGCGGCGTTGGCACCACATTTCAACGACAGCAAGAAGGAAGCAGCACACGCTGTAGATATCGTTTTTGACACAATCGTTCGCAACCTTTCAAAGGGCGAAGATGTAATGATTAACGATTTCGGTAAGTTTAAAAAGGTTGATCGCAAAGCACGTATGGGACGTAACCCATTTACTGGCGAAACAATCAAGATCAAGGCTTCAAAGAAGGCACGTTTCTTGCCTGCAAAGGGCTTGAAGGATGTCATCTCAGGTGAGCGCAAGCTAGGACCTGCTCCAAAGCCAGAACCAAAGCCAGTTGCTAAGGCAAAGCCAGTAGTTAAGAAGGCTGCTAAGAAGAAGGTTGCAGCCAAGAAGGCAAAGCCAGCAGCTAAGAAGAAGGTTGCAGCAAAGAAGAAGCCAGCAGCTAAGAAGAAGGTTGCTAAGAAGGCTAAGAAGAAGTAAAAATCCTTTCTTTTTCTTAACGGGGTCGGCTCACGCCGGCCCCGTTTTCTTTCCCCCCTTTTTTGTTGGCTAGTCGTTAGTATTAACCGTATGGCGGAATACAAAGTTTCATACACTCCGCCGTCTGGAAAGCCGCTCGGAACAAATCTGGCTTTTAAATTCGGTACAAAAGTTGTGATCCCGCTTCTTACTCTTGTTGGAAAGAAACAATGGCGCGGGGCAGAAAATATTCCCAAGGTTGGTCGAGTGATTGTGGCCAGCAACCACGTCTCGTATTTAGATGTTTTATTTTTTACACATTTTCTTTTTCGCAGTGGTCGAGCACCTCGCTATATTGGCAAAGAGGGCGTATTTAAAGTCCCGGTTATTGGAAAGATTTTGCTTGCTGCCGGTCAAGTTCCTGTAGCGCGCGAGGGTAAAGATGCAGCCAAGGCCCTAGAGCATGCTCTAAAAATACTTGAAGCCGGACACTGTTTAGGGGTTTATCCCGAAGGTACGCTCACGCGAGATCCCAATGGATGGCCTATGGTGGCAAAGACCGGTCTTGCTAGGCTTGCGATTATGACAAAGTCGCCAGTAATTCCTATTGCGCAATGGGGTTCGCAAATTGTGATGCCTACGTATGAAAAGAAAATTAAAGTATTTCCGCGCACACCTATCAAAATTTTGGCAGGTAAACCCCTGGACTTGTCACCTTGGTATGGCAAGGAAAATGATGTCGCTGCATTAACCGAAGCCACCGCATTTGTAATGAGAGCAATTACCGATTTGCTTGAAGAGTTACGGGGTGAAAAGCGCCCTGTTGAAATCTTTGATCCACATAACTCCGAACTGCCCCGAACAGGAAATTTTAAGAAGAAGCGATGAGTAAAGTAACGGTTTTAGGTGCTGGTGCTTGGGGTAGCACAATGGCCCAAGTTTTATCTGATGCCGGCAACCACGTTCTGATTTGGGGCCGAAATCCGGAAATCGTAAACGAGATTAATTCGAATCACACAAATCACAAGTATCTCGATGAAAATATTCTTCCCCACGGGTTATCGGCCACAGGTGATTTAGAACAGGCTTTTAGTTATTCTAATATCTATGTTTTAGCTGTGCCGGCACAAACATTGCGCCAGAACCTGAAGGCATGGAAGCCGATGGTTGATCCGAATGCACTGTTTATAAGCACTCTCAAAGGCATTGAAGTAAGCACTTTGTCTCGAATGACCGAAATTATCGCCGAAGAAATGCAGACTCAAAATCTGTCTCTTATCACTGGCCCAAATCTTGCAACTGAGCTGATTTTGCGCCAACCAGCAGGTGCCGTTGCAGCCGCACCCACAATGTTAATAGCTGAAAAAACACAAAAGCTCTTTGATACGCCTTACTACCGCGTTTATACATCAACGGATGTTTTAGGTTGTGAATATGCAGGTGCGATTAAATCTGTCATTGCTTTGGCTGTCGGAATTTCAATCGGCATGGGCTTTGGTGAAAACACCCAAGCGATGCTTATTACTCGTGGCCTGAATGAAGTCGCACGCTTATGCGCAGCCCATGGCGCAGATCCATTAAGTGCAGCTGGATTAGCTGGAATGGGCGACTTGGTTGCAAGCTGTGGCTCACCGCTCTCACGCAATCGAACTTTTGGAGAAGTTTTAGGACGCTCAGGGTCTATGGCCATTGCGCGTGAACAAGTAGCAAAGACAGTAGAGGGCGTAGCCTCTTCCAATGCAGTTCTAGAGATTGCTCACCGAGTTGGAGTTGAAGTGCCAGTTATTGAAGCAGTGGCCGATGTTGTTTCTGGCGCGATTTCACCTACTGCCGCCCTTGATCGCTTAATGGAAATTACAACGCGGGCAGAAAACTTTATTCGATGAGTAAATTAAACGTAGCAATCATCTGCGGCGGAATTAGCAGTGAACATGAAATTTCTTGTGTATCTGCTGGGGGAGTACTAAAGGGTTTGGACTCAAGTAAGTTTAATTCGATTTTAATTGGAATTACTAAGGCCGGCAGATGGGTTCTTCTTCCTAACGATTACCCTCTTGAAATACTTGATGGGAAACTTCCCACAGTTGATGAAAACGCGCCTACAGTCGTTGCAGATGTTCATGGCTTTTCAGCCGGGGGCAAAGATTTAAATATTGATGTTGTATTTCCAGTTTTGCATGGCCCTTATGGTGAAGATGGAACGATCCAAGGCTTATTTGAAATCGCTAACCTTGCCTACGTTGGCAGCGGCGTCTTGGCTTCAGCAGTAGCAATGGATAAGTCATTTGCTAAATCAATCTTTGCAGCCGCCGGCATGCAAGTGGCCGATGGAATAGTTATTACTAGTCTGGACAAACAAGTCGCAATCGATGATTTGGCCTATCCGGTTTTTGTTAAGCCGGCTCGTGGCGGTTCAAGTCGAGGGACCCATAAAGTTAAATCAGTCGAAAGTTTAAATGCAGCGCTCAAAGATGCGTTTTTGTATGACCATAAAGTCATGATTGAACAGGCAGTCATCGGGCGCGAAATAGAGTGCGCGGTACTTGAATCAGAAGGCGTAGTCACTGCATCAGTTGTTGGTGAAATCGTTATAGATAGCAGATTTGAATTTTATGATTTTGAAGCTAAGTATTTAGATGGTGCAACAACTGTGAGGATCCCAGCAGACATTCCAACACATGTGGCCGAAGAAATACGCATCAAAGCAGTGCAAGCCTTTAAGGCCTTAGGTTGCAGCGGATTAGCTAGATGTGATTTCTTCTATACCGATCAGGGCGAAATAGTTATCAATGAGATCAATACGATGCCTGGTTTTACGGGGACTTCAATTTATCCAAAACTATGGGCGGCCAGCGGAGTTAGTTACACAACATTGATTTCGGCCTTAATTTCAACAGCTCTCACCCGTACTAATGGCGTTTTAGGAAACTAGTTTTGGGCTCTGGTTGTCCACTTCGACGAACCGGAAATATTCACGTGATAGAAGTATGCGTGCGTTGTGTCGTGGATTTGCCGCAATCTTGAGTGCCTGCAACATGCGCGTAATCGTGTGTTCCACCGCTTTTTCAGTAACAAGTCGGACTCGTGCAATTTCTGCGTTGCTGTTACCCATTGCAACTAATCGAAGAGTTTCAATTTGCACCGCAGTGAGTGACTGTAAGGCAAGGGCGAATGTAGATTCTGTGTAAGACGAAGAGTCCATAGATTTGTTGGCCGTTTCTATAACATCCAAATCTTGAATAGATCGCTTAATTGCAGTTGCTAAATCATGCAGCTGTGTTACAGATTCTCTGACAATGACCTGTGCGCCACGAGGAAGCTCTTTTGTCCTTAATCCAAGTAATCGAATATCAGGAACATTCGTTAAAAATACTAAGCCAAGATCGGAATTAATGTGGCGTGCTTTTTCTGACGCAATTATGGCTTGAATCGCATGTGTATCAAGTGAGAATATGAGTGCATCCGGCTTATGTTTTTTCATAAATTTCTCTACGTCGGCAAAGCTGTTGGATGTATCAGCAACGTTTATTCCATCATTTTCTAAGGCAGAAGCTAGAAGAAGAGATTTGAAAATATTCTCATCTATGAGAACTACTCGAATGGCCACAAGTCACAGTAGCCCACCACTGTCAAAACTTCGCGCTCAAACTAATGTAAAGAGGAGAGTGCTACCTCTCACTTTTTCTCATTCAATGTGGTTGAAAGTGAGTAGATTCATTCGGGTTAACCCCAGTTATTAAATCATTTCTCCATTAAGGAAGATGGATTCAATTTCATTTCCTCGCAAAACAATGAAGTCTGCTTTTTTGCCATGCACAAAGGTTCCACGTTCATTCTCGCGAAACATTTGGTAGGCAACGTTGCGCGTGTAAAAAGTTAACGATTCTTCTTGTGTGATTGCTTCATCAAGATTCCAAGGGTTGGTGACACCTGCGGCAGGATTAGTACGTGTTACTGGTACGTTCAACGCTTGCATGGGTATGTGACTTGTAACTGGCCAATCACTTCCAAATGCAATCATTGCCTTTGAATTCAATAACGAACGAAGACGATATTGCAGATTGTTTCGCTCATCGCCAATGCGTGGAGCAATTAACTCTTTATTCATGGGATCCAAGTAGCACCACAAAGGTTGAATATTTGCAATTACTCTCAATTGAGCAAACCGAGGGAGATCTTGATCGCAAATCAATTGTGCATGGACTATGACGGGTCGTCGATCCCATCTGGGGTTTACTTGCTGCATGGCTTCTATGGCATCTAGACCTTGCTTAACGGCGGCATCTCCGATTGCGTGTAAGTGCACTTGATAACCAAGTGCGTCAAAAGCAACTAGTGCATCAAGTAGTTCTTCATCTTCCCAGATTGCAATTCCAGATGAACTCGGGTCATCAAGATATGGCTCGGTTAAATGGGCAGTTCCTGCAGATAGGGCACCATCAAGTAAAAATTTGACGCTATTTGCTAATAGCAGCGTTGGATCATTGAGACTGGCTGCCTGCTGGCGCAAATCATTGAAAGTATCGATATCACCAGCCCAAGTGTTAGGTGTAGCAAGAAAAGAGAGATTGAAAGGAATTGTTAAATCACCTTTCTGGGCCGCAGCTATATAAGCCAGAGCCATATTTTTTTCACACCACGAATCGATTGCGGCGCTAACTCCTACTTTTCTATATTGGTCACAAGCGTATTTAATTGCCGCAATGTCGCTTTCAATTGTGTTAGCCGGTGCATGATTGAGAACTAGCGCAATTGCCGATGGTTCACGCAGTGTGCCTCTTGGACTGCCATCAGTGTTGCGAGCGATAGTTCCACCCGCAGGATCTTTGGTGAGTGCATCAATACCCGCTAATTGCAGGGCTTTAGTGTTAACCCAAATTGTGTGGTGATCAACTGCATGCAAAACAACGGGGCGATCACTTACAACTTCATCTAGCCACTGAGCCTGAAAATCCCCACCTTCGATAATTGCAGCTTCATAGGCGCCACCAATAATCCAAGGTGCATTGGGATTTGCTTGAGCAAAAGCTTTCACTTCATCTTTGATCTCGGCCAGGGAGTTCAGACCATTGATTCGTGGGCCGGCAGCCTCACGTCCAGCAAAAATTGGATGAGCGTGCCCATCTAGAAATGCAGGGATGACGAAAGCATCTTTTAAATCTATTGTTGTATCGGCAGCTAAGTTTTTTACATCATCCCCAACTGCAAGAATTATTGACCCTTCAATGAGTAATTCATGAAAGATTTCTTGGCCAGCAGACCAAAAGCGCGCGTTTGTATAAAGCGTGCTCACGAATGAACGTTTCTTATTGGTGAGTAACTGGGCAGGTCAGTGTGCGAGTAATTCCTGCAACACCTTGGACCTTAGATAAAATCACGCGACCAAAATCTTCCATGCTGGGAGCTTCTGCGCGCATGATGACGTCATATGGACCTGTAACACCTTCGGCCAAAGTGACACCAGCGATAGCTGAAACTGCTTTTGCTACGGATCCCGCTTTGCCGACCTCGGTTTGAATCAAAATGTAGGCCTGTACTGACATAAGAGTTTCCTTTCGTTGGTGGGCAAAGGCTACTTCAGAGATATGGCAACTGGCTAGTCGATTAGTCTTACCTCTATGAACGTGGATGAAGCCCAGATAATCGGTGTGCTTGCCGAGATTTTTGGAAGCAAACACCGAGGCGTCCAGGTTGGAATCGGCGATGATGCTGCTGTTGTTAAAACAGGTGCACACACAGTTATTACTACCGATTTAGCCGTTGAGGCTACGCACTTTAACTGCGCATGGTCTGGTGCCTTTGAAATTGGTCGCAAAATATGCGCGGCCAATTTAGCTGATATTTATGCCATGGGAGCAACGCCGACTTACCTAGTCGCTGCCGTAACGTTAACTGGTGGAGAAACTTTAGAATGGATTGAAGAATTAGCCCAAGGTATTAAGCACGAAGCCAACAGTTGTGGCGCAGTCGTTGTTGGTGGTGACTTAGCGCGTGGACCATTGAAAGTAATTGCCATGACGGCGTTAGGTGAAGTTGAAAATCCGATTACTCGCTCTGGAGCCCAAGTTGGCGATTCAATTTATCTTTCGTCATTACCAGGTTGGTCAGCTGCCGGATTGGCTTCAATAGAAATAGTCGAACTTAGTGATTTGCAGCAGTATGCCGTTGATGAGTTTTGTGCTCCAACTGTTGATTATTCAATGGCTGTAGCTTTTGCAAACAAAGGCGCACATTCAATGTGCGATATTAGTGATGCGCTAGTTATTCAGGCTCAGCAACTGGCAGAAGCATCTGGAGTTCAATTTGCTTTCGAACCTCAATCTTTTGAAAATGATGGCGAGTTTGCACAGTTAAAGGAGTTAGCTGCAGCGGCTGATTGTGATATCTGGCAGTGGATTTTTGCGGGAGGAGAAGATCACGTATTTCTTGCAACCGGAAAAGATTTGCCTGGACTTTGTGTGGGAGTTGTCAAAGAGGGCAGCGGAGTAGTTGGTTTAGAAATGAAAAAAGCGCCAGATAGCTGGCGCCATTTCAATTAAGAAAAAAGATTAACGATTAACTTTTCCAGCCTTCAGACATGAAGTACAGACGTTCTGACGCTTAGTTGCACCCTTAACAAGTGTGCGCACACGCTGGATATTTGGATTCCAACGGCGACGAGTCTTTACCTGAGAGTGAGAAACGTTATTGCCAAAGCTGGGCCCTTTGCCACAGATATCGCATGTTGATGCCACAGCGGTACTCCTTTTATTTGTGAACGTAAGTAGTCCTTAGCGGACAAGGCGCAAGGGTATCGCGAGCACAGGGGACTGCGCCAATTACGGGCTCAGCCCTGCTCGGACCTCAGAGTATGAGCCTGAATTCCTCCGCTACTTCTTAGGCACAGTACGAGAGAATGCCTGCATGGCAGATCTTGAAAGCAAACTCTCATCAGTGGTGGGAGACCGTACTGCCAAAGTTCTCACGGAGACCTTCGATATAAAAACTGTTGGCGATTTGATGCGCCACTATCCCCGTAGGTATTTAGTGCGAGGCGAGCTCTCAGATATTTCAGAGTTAGTTGAAGGCGATGAAGTAACTATTCTGGCCGAAGTTCTCAGCTCCACAAATAGACCGCTTCGCGGGCGTAAGGGCAGCATTTTTGAAGTCGTAGTCACTGATGGAACCGACAAACTATCGCTAACTTTTTTTAATCAAGCGTGGAGAGAAAAAGAATTAAAGACCGGCCGCCAGGGCCTATTCGCTGGCAAGGTTGGTGTGTTTAATAACAAGAAGCAGTTATCCCACCCTGATTACGAAATGGTTCCTGATGGCAACGACGTTGATGCAGCAGCATCATCTTTTGCTGGCAAGTATCTTCCGGTTTATCCAGCAACGGCAAAGATGCCCTCATGGAAAATTTCAAAGTGCGTAGAGATGGCCATTGATTCACTTGATGACGTTGAAGATTTTTTACCAGAACCTATTCGTATCGCCAATGCCTATCCAACGTTGCATCAGGCACTTGTGCAGCTGCATCGGCCTGCAGATTTAGACTCGGCTGAAAGCGCGCGTGAGCGGCTAACATTTGATGAAGCGTTCTTGCTTCAATCACTGCTCGTGCTTCGTAGAAACGAGTTAAAGAAGCTCAACACCATCTCACGCAAGGTTATCAAAGGCGGAATTCTTGAAGCATTTGATGCATCCCTGCCTTTCGAATTAACGGGCGGGCAAAAAAATGTCTGTGCTGAAATTGAAAATGATTTAGCACTAGCTCATCCCATGCACCGATTACTTCAAGGTGAAGTTGGTTCGGGTAAGACAATCGTTGCATTACGAGCCATGTTGGCCGTGGTCGATAGCGGTGGGCAAGCAGCTCTTCTTGCACCAACTGAAGTTTTAGCTGCGCAGCATGTGCGCACAATTGAAAAACTATTAGGAGAATTAGCCCAAGGTGGAATGTTGGGATCTCAAGACAAAGCAACACAACTAACCCTGATTACTGGCTCACAAAACGTGGCATCACGCAAAGCTGCCCTTGCCTTAGCTGCTTCAGGAGATGCCGGCATTGTTATAGGTACGCATGCCTTACTTGGAGAAAAAGTTGAGTTTAAGGATTTGGGATTAATTGTTGTTGATGAACAACATAGATTTGGTGTTGAACAACGCGATGCACTAAAAGAAAAAGCTCAGAAGCCGCCACATTTATTAGTGATGACAGCGACTCCGATTCCACGAACAGTTGCAATGACAGTCTTTGGTGACCTAGACGTTTCTACTCTGCGAGAACTTCCTTTAGGCAGACAACCGATCACTACTCATGTAATTCCGGTAATGGAAAAACCAGCATTCCTAGAACGAGCTTGGCAGCGCATTCGTGAAGAAGTTTCACAGGGCCATCAGGCCTACGTTGTTGCTCCGCGCATCGCAGCCGGCAATGATGAAAACGCAGATATCGATTTTCTTTTCGGAACAGAATCCAGTGACATCGCATCGGTAGAAGAGCTAGCGCCTCGCTTACATGGTGGGGATTTGGCCGGTCTCAAAGTAGCGATGCTGCATGGGCGTTTAAGTAGTGAAGAAAAAGACTCGACGATGAAAGCCTTTGCAGCAGGCGAAATCGATGTTTTAGTTTCGACGACAGTAATTGAAGTAGGCGTGGATGTGGCTAATGCGACAATCATGGTGATCATGGATGCTGATCGTTTTGGTGTTTCGCAACTGCACCAGTTACGAGGACGAATCGGTCGTGGAGATTCACCGGGCTTATGTCTTCTTGTCACAAACTCATTGGCCGAAACTCCTGCACGTGAGCGTTTAGATGCAGTTGCCGCAACTTTAGATGGATTTGAACTCTCACGAATCGACCTTGAGCAACGTCGAGAAGGTGATGTACTTGGTGCAACTCAGTCAGGCACAGCTTCGCATCTTCGCCTCTTGCGAGTCATACGTGATGAAGATTTGATTGAGCGGGCCCGGACCCAAGCGCAGGATTTGATTGCTACTTCGTTAGACTTATCAAGTTATCCTGGGCTTAGAAGTGAACTAAACGCTATGCAACGTGACATGGCTGTAGATTATTTAGATAAGGGCTAAAAGAGTTGAGAATCATTGCAGGCGTTGCCAAAGGTCGAACTCTTGGGACAGTAGCCGGTGCCACCCGTCCAACTTCTGATCGAGCGCGAGAAGGTCTGTTCTCTTCACTTCTTTCAGAGTTTGGTGATTTCTTAGGACTGCATGTTCTGGATCTTTTCGGTGGTTCAGGTGCAATCGGTCTTGAAGCTCTTTCGCGCGGGGCAAGCCTTGTGCACATTGTCGAGAAAGATGTCGATGCACAAAAGACAATCGAGAATAACTTTGAACTTGTAAACAAGAATAAGCCGTTTGGAAAGTTTCACCTCTATTCAATGTCGGCTCAGCGCTTTGTCAGCGACCCCCCAAAAGAGAAATATCACATTATTTATGTCGATCCGCCATTTGATTTCTCAGATGCTGAAGTAGAAGAGATTCTTACGAAGTTAAACGTGGGCGGATTCTTAAAAGATGATGCATTAATTGCAGTAGAACGAACTTCGAAGCGTTCTAATTTTTCGTGGCCACAAGGTTTTAGCGCAGTACGAGAACGAAATTATGGCCAGGCCACGATTTTTTATGGCAATTACACGCCTGAGAATGGATAACTAGGGCATCTCTTGCTAGCGTTTAGGCCATGAGACGCGCAGTTTGTCCCGGATCCTTTGATCCAATCACATACGGTCATATCGACATCATTGCCCGAGCAAGTGCCCACTTTGATGAAGTTGTTGTTGCCGTCCTAGAAAACCGCACTAAATCCTCACTTTTCACCGTTGCCGAACGCATCGAAATGATCCGAGCAACGACGTCAAATTTGCCTAATGTCACGGTTGATTCATGGTCGGGTTTACTTGTTGATTATTGCAAGAGCAATTCAATTCAAGCAATTGTAAAAGGCTTACGTGCGGTGACCGACTTTGATTATGAACTTCAAATGGCTCAAGTGAATTTACAAGGCTCTGGTGTAGAAACAATGTTTATGGCAACGGCGCCAACACACTCGTTCTTATCGTCATCTTTAGTTAAAGAGCTTGCCCATTACGGTGGAGATGTTTCAACGATGGTGCCGCCATCGGTTAATGAAGCACTCAAACTTCGAGTAGCAGGGAAGTAATCACATGGATTCAGTAGAAAAATTAGCTTCGGCAATCACAATGGTGGAAGAAGCTCGAGGGGTCCCTCTATCTGCAAGTTGTGTTGTGCATCGTGGTGAAATGCTAGAACTACTCGATGAAGTTCGTGCCGCACTGCCTTCTGACCTTGAGTCAGCGCAAAAACTTCTTGCCGCGCGCGATGCAATTATTGAAGAAGGCCGTGTGAGCGCCGAACAGATGATTGCCATGACTCGTGAAGATGTAGCCCGAATGGTTGAGCAGACTTCAATCGTTCAAATGGCTCGAGATGAGGCGCGCAAAATTATTGATGATGCCCGTGGCTTGGGCGAACAAGAAAAGCAAGAGGTCGAAGAATATATTGATGCCCGGCTTGCAACATTGGAAGTAATTTTAAATAAGACTCAAGATGCAGTTGCTCGAGGCCGTGAACGCCTAGCTGGTGCAAATGATAAAGATGTCCTATCTCAGCTTTCAGATGCCGACTAATTTCTATGGCGCGCCTACCCGAGGTTTATAAGTTAAATACTCACGAACTTGCCAGACGCGCAGGGGAGATGAAGGAATACGAACTTGATATAGAAGTTCCAGCAAAGATGGGCATTGATTTACTTTCAGTTCCAGTAGGTGAGGTAATTGAGGTTGATGCACGTTTGGAATCAGTGACTGAAGGGGTTCTGCTTACTGCCGAAATCTTTGCTGTAGCAAAAGGGGAATGCACGCGCTGTTTAGATCCAGTTGAAATTGAAATTGAGCGAACTATTCAAGAGCTTTACTACTACGAACAAAAGACACAACGGCCAAAGAAGAAGAAGAAACCAGATGATGATGATCAATTCGGCGAAGAAGATGAGCTGATGATGGATGGCGATGTCATGGATCTTGAGCCGCCTATCCGAGATGCAATTGTTTTGGCCCTTCCTATTAATCCGCTGTGTAGCGATGACTGTCCAGGTCTATGCCCAGAATGCGGGGGTAAGTGGGCCGAGCTGCCGGCAGACCACGCTCATGAGGTTATAGATGCCAGATGGGCGGGCTTAACTGGCCTGGATCTGGAGTAAGGCTCGATTTCAAGAATTAGCGCTTTTGGGGGATACTTACCCCTTGCAGCCACCGCTGCTTGTAGAAATAGATAAGAAGAGGTTCGAACCGTGCCAGTACCAAAGCGAAAAATGTCGCGTTCAAAGACGCGCTCACGCCGTAGCCAGTGGAAGACAACTGCTGCCTCTTTAGCAACATGCGGACAATGCCAATCACCAAAGCTTCAACACACAGCATGTCCAACATGCGGTACTTATAACCGCCGCCAAGTTCTAGAGGTTTGATCGTTAGTTCTATGCTCAATGAAGCGTTGGGGGTAGAACTTGAACCCGCACTTTTGCAGTTAGCTTTTACTCACCGTTCTTTTGCATATGAATCGGCCAGTAAAGAAACTAATGAACGTCTTGAATTTCTTGGTGACTCTGTTCTCGGTTTAATTGTTACCGAAGAGCTATATAAACGCTATCCAGATTTAGATGAATCACGTTTATCTCCCTTGCGCTCTGGCGTAGTAAATATGCGTGCGCTCGCAGATATTGCACGTACATTGAATCTTGGTGCGCATATTCGACTTGGTAAAGGCGAAGAAGTTACCAACGGACGTGATAAAAACTCACTCCTTGCAGATGCGCTAGAAGCGCTCATTGGAGCGATTTACCTTCAGTGCGGCTTTGAAAAATGTACCGAAATTGTTCGCAGACTTATTGAATCAACGATGGACTCTGCCGTTGCACGCGGCGCAGGTCTTGATAGTAAAACAGCGTTACAAGAGTTATCGGCCAGCCTTGGAAAAGGCGCCCCTGAATATGTTGTTACTCAAGAAGGACCAGATCACGATAAAGATTTTACGGCTACAGCAATGGTCGCCGGAAATGCCGTGGCCGTAGGTACTGGAAAAAGTAAGCGAGAGGCCGAGCAAGTTGCCGCGCGCATCGCATATGAAAGCCTAAAAACCGAGCTGCCGCAGCAGTAATATCGTCAAAAACAAGCGCTGAGCGCGATAGGTTTACCGCGTGTATCTCAAGAGCATGACCCTCAAGGGCTTTAAGTCCTTCGCTTCGAGTACCACTTTAAGGCTTGAACCTGGAATTACATGCGTAGTTGGACCGAACGGTTCTGGTAAATCAAACGTTGTAGATGCACTCACATGGGTTATGGGTGAGCAAGGCGCTAAATCACTGCGCGGCGGAAAGATGGAAGATGTAATTTTCGCTGGAACTAGCGGACGTGCACCACTGGGACGGGCAGAAGTTTCACTCACAATTGATAACACCGATGGCGCACTGCCAATTGATTACACCGAAGTAACAATCTCTCGAATTCTTTTCCGTAATGGACAATCTGAATATCAAATAAATGGTGAAGCATCTCGTCTTCTAGATATTCAAGAGCTCTTGAGTGATTCCGGTATTGGCCGCGAAATGCACGTCATCGTGGGCCAAGGCCAATTAGATGCGATTTTGATGGCAACGCCCGAAGAACGTCGAGGATTTATCGAAGAAGCTGCTGGAGTACTCAAGCATCGCAAGCGTAAAGAAAAAGCGTTGCGCAAACTTGATTCAATGCAGGCCAATATGGCCCGAGTTCAAGATTTAACGGTTGAACTTCGCCGCCAACTTCGTCCACTTGGTAAGCAGGCTGAAGTTGCAAAGAAAGCGGCAACGATTCAAGCGGATCTGCGCGATGCAAAACTTCGTTTATTTGCCGATGATTTTATTTCCATGTCACGAACTTTAGATGCTGAAGTTGCCGATGAAACCGCGCTTCGTGAAAAACGCGCAGAAGTTGATAAAGAGCTAGAAACAATTCGTCTGCGAGAAGAAGCTCTCGATGTCCAATCAGCTTATGAGACTCCGATGCTTGTTCAAGCACAAGAGACGTATTACCAATTAAATTCTCTGCGCGAAAAATTTCGTGGAACGCAAAGTCTTGCGCAAGAGCGTTCGCGTTTTCTCAATGAAGAGGCTGAAGAAGCCCGATCTGCTGGACGCGATCCTGAAAGTTTAGAAAAAGAAGCACAAGGACTGCGCTCAGAAGAAAATAACTTACGCAATAGCATCAATGATGCGCGTACGGCCTTGGCGCAAGCGACATCAGCATTAGCAAACGCCGAACATTCTCTGAAAATCGATGAGGATAAAATTGCTGCAGCGATGCGTGCCATTGCTGATGCGCGCGAGGGTACTGCTCGCCAAGAAGGTCATATTAAATCCCTTCAAGCACGTCTTGAAGCTATTGCTGAAGAAATTGCACGCTTAACTAAGGCACGCGATGATGCACAACAACGTGTCGATAATGCATCTCGTGAGTACGCCTCTTTTGAACTTGAAATAGCAAGTGCAGATTCCGGAGAACTTGGTCTTGATTCAGCTTTTGAAAACGAAAAATCAGCACTTGAATCCTCTAAAGCTCAGCTTGGTGAACTTGTAGATTCTGAGCGAGCAGCTGATCGGGAACGTAATGCTGTTGAATCAAAGTTAGAAGCGATGAAGATGACTTCACAAAATCGCGATGGCGCTTCAGCGCTTATGCGTGATTCTCGCGGAGTTCACATTCTTGGCTCGATCGCATCTTTAATCGAAATTGATAGTGGTTGGGAATCTGCAGCCGCCGCCGCCCTTGGGACATTGGCCGATGCAATAGTTGTTTCCGATTTATCCTCAGCGGTAACTGCTTTGACAACTATGCGAGATCAAAACTTAGGTCAAGCCGATGTCTTGGTCTTTGAGCCTGGCAATAGTGGAATTTCAATTATTCCAGCAGGCCTAAACGCGCTCTCATCGCATATTCGCTCACACTCAATTGCAGATTTAATCTCATCTCTGCTTGCATCCACTGTTGTCGCAGAAAATGCACGTGATGCCGAAGCAATTTTGCGTTCACACCCATCGGTCACTGTCGTAACTCGCGATGGCGATGTAGTCACCAAACACCGCGCCCGTGGTGGCTCAAAGTCCTCCTCTTCATTAATTGAAATAAAGGCGCTGATCGATAGTTTAGAAAATAAACTCACAGAAATTAGCCACACATGTGATCGCTTAAAATTTGAAATAGTAACTGCTACAGCTCATGTTGCTGATCGCCAAAGTTCTTTTGATGTAGCGATTTCAAAGCTCAACGAATCTGATGCACGTATCGCATCCATAACAGAGCAGTTAGCGGTATCTGGCCAAAATATGAAGTCAGCATTAGCTGAAGTTGAACGCTTGAATACCTCAATCAGTGAAGCTAGTACCGCTAAGAGCCGTGATGAAGGCGAATTAGTAATTGCACAAAATCAGCTGCACCAGCAAGGAGCTGTTGCAGAACCAGATCACACCTTTACAGAAAATTTACGGAACGCTGTTTCCCTAGCTCGCACAACTGAAGTTGAAGCACGACTTGCGATGCGCACAATTGAAGAGCGCGTGGACTCTGTTGCCGCACGCGCAAAGGCGCTAGAAGATTCTGCCCGTAATGAACGTGAAGCATCAGAGCGGGCTATTGTGCGCAGAGGTGCACGTGCACGTGCAGCAGTTATCTCACAGGCCATTGCTGAATCTGCATATGAAGTTTTGATTCACATTGAACGCTCTATCGCAAAGGCTGCAACTGAGCGCGCTCGTTTAGAAGAGTCACGCACTGCTCGTGATGGTGAAACGTTGACGGTTCGTACGCGTGGGCGCCAACTAACATCTGAACTTGAACAGTTAACGTCAAGTGTTCATAAAGACGAGATTGCCCGTGCTGAACAGCGTATGCGCATTGAAACTCTTGAGAATAAGACAATGGAAGAGTTCGGAATAGATACTCAAACTTTGGTTGCAGAGTATGGTCCAGATAAGGATGTTCCTACTTTCTTTGAAAATGAAGCGGGCGAAATCATTACTACTGAGTTAATCCCTTACCGCCGTGATCAACAGGAAAAACGTTTAGCCTCTGCCGAAAGATCTCTTACTTTGCTCGGTAAGATCAACCCATTAGCCCTAGAAGAGTTTTCTACCCTGGAAGAGCGGCTTAAGTTTTTGGCTGAACAGTTAGAGGATCTGAAGAATACAAAAAAGGATTTGTTAGACATCATTAAAGAAGTTGACGACCGCGTTCAGTCGATCTTCATGGAAGCCTACGAAGAAACTGCAAAGCACTTCGAAGATATCTTCTCGCGTTTATTTCCCGGTGGCGATGGCCGTCTGATTTTGACGGATCCAGATAATCCCTTGATCAGTGGCGTTGATGTTGAAGCCCGTCCTCCCGGAAAGCGCATTAAACGTCTTTCATTACTTTCAGGCGGAGAAAAATCATTGACTGCAGTAGCTATGTTGGTTGCAATCTTTAAAGCGCGCCCTAGCCCGTTCTATGTACTCGATGAAGTTGAAGCAGCCCTTGACGATACTAACCTTGGCAGATTGCTAGTAATTTTCGAAGAGCTTCGCGCAACTTCTCAGCTCATTATCATTACGCACCAAAAGCGCACAATGGAGATTGCAGATGCTTTGTATGGAGTGACTATGCGTGGCGATGGCGTGTCAGAAGTTATTTCTCAGCGTCTTCGCGAATCTGACGCAAGTTAATTACGGGCTCTTTCTCGGATGGGTTTATTTAGTAAGTTCATAGCCAAATTCAAAGGTATTAATGATTTTGCTCCTGCCGATTGGAAAGAGTTAGAGGAAGAGCTTCTGCTTTCAGATTTAGGCCCTGCGTTGACTCATGAATTTCTTGAACAAGCACGTAAAGTAAAAAGCGATAACGCCGAAGATGCTTTGTCTCAGATTCTTGGCTCAAATCTTTCAACTAAAAGTCGCGGCGCCATTCTTGGGCAAGCGACAACAGTGATTATGGTTGTTGGAGTTAATGGCACTGGGAAAACTACGAGTGTTGCAAAACTGGCAGCTATTTTGAAAAAAGACGGCAAGAGTGTTGTTATGGCTGCCGGGGATACTTTCCGTGCTGGCGCTGTTGAGCAGTTACAAACCTGGGGATCTCGTATTGGAGTCGAAGTAGTTTCGGGAAAAGTGAACGGCGATCCGGCATCGGTGGCATATGATGCCGCGAAAAAGGCACAGGAAATAGATTCGGACTTTTTGATTATTGATACTGCTGGACGTTTGCACAATAAGAGCGACTTAATGGCAGAGCTTGAAAAAGTAAAACGCGTAGTTGAGAAAGTATTCCCGATCAATGAAGTTTTATTAGTAATCGATGCCACAACCGGTCAAAATGGTTTGCAGCAAGCAAAGATTTTCGCGCAGGCTGTTGATGTAACAGGAATTATTCTCACTAAAATCGACGGTAGTGCCCGTGGAGGCGTGGCGCTAGCAATTGAGAAAGAGTTAGATATCCCGATCAAATGGATTGGCACAGGGGAGTCTGAGGCAGATTTTGACCACTTTGATGCTCAGATCTACATTCAAGGACTGCTCTCGTAACCTAGGCGTAACACAAGGGCGAATTCGTCACGCATACGAAATAGTTTCAATCATCACTCGTAACCCGAGCCAGAGAAGGTACGTCCATCTCAAAGGCGAGAAATGTTGCTCAATCAATCTCGAAAGCAGATGGAAATATGACAGATATTGTGTTGAACTCAGGTGATACAGCCTGGATGTTAGCAAGCACCGCTCTCGTTCTTCTTATGACACCTGGCCTTGCCTTTTTCTATGGTGGAATGGTTCGCACAAAGAGCGTACTTAATATGATGATGATGTCCTTTATAACTATTGGCATCGTAAGCATCTTGTGGGTTATCTATGGATTTGAATTAGCTTTTGGTTATAAGGGCGAATCAGCTTGGTATGGAAATTTTTCATTTTCAGGTTTAGGTGGAATGGTTAACGACTTAACTAATAATGGTGGAATTTATCCTATCCCTGTATTAGTTTTTGCGGCATTCCAGTTAATGTTTGCGATTATTACGCCGGCTCTTATTTCTGGAGCTATTGCAGATCGCACGAAGTTCACTGCGTGGGCAGTCTTTGTCGCAATCTGGTCAACAATTGTTTACTTCCCAGTTGCGCACTGGGTGTTTGCTTTTGGAAATAAAGTTGGTGACACGGTTACCGGTACTGGCTTCCTGGCCGGTAAAGGCCTTGAAGACTTTGCGGGCGGAACAGCAGTTCACATAAACGCAGGTGCTGCAGGTTTAGCTTTAGCAATTGTCCTAGGTAAACGCGTTGGCTGGCGCAAAGAAGCAATGCGCCCACATTCACTTCCACTCGTTCTCCTAGGTTCAGGTCTTTTGTGGTTTGGCTGGTTTGGTTTTAATGCCGGTTCGGCACTTGCCGCAAATGGAACTGCCGGATTGGCATTTATGAATACTCAAGTTGCAACCGCTGGAGCACTTGTAGGTTGGTTATTAGTTGAAAAGATTCGCAACGGACATCCAACTTCACTAGGCGCGGCATCAGGTGCGGTAGCCGGACTTGTAGCAATTACTCCTGCGTGTGCATTTGTCGCACCGTGGGCAGCAGTTGTAATCGGACTCTTTGCCGGTATTTTTTGCGCACTTGCGGTTGGCTTGAAATACAAGTTCGGTTTTGATGACTCACTCGATGTTGTTGGAGTTCACCTAGTTGGTGGAATCTGGGGATCTCTGGCAATCGGATTATTCGGTACACATGTTGTTAATAGCTTTGGCCTGGACGGTCTGTTCTATGGTGGAGGAACCGCGCTACTTGGGAAACAAGCACTTGGGGTTGGAATGGTTGCTTTATATTCATTCCTAGTTACTTTGGTGCTTGGATTCATCATCGAAAAGACAATTGGATTCCGTGTCTCAAGAGATGCTGAAGTAGAAGGTGTCGACTTGTCTGAACATGCCGAGACTGCTTATGAAATGTCTAGTTCTTCTCGAGGGGGTTCTTTCTAATGAAACTAATTACTGCAATCTTGAAGCCATTTAAGTTAGAAGATGTAAAGAATGCTTTACAGGCACATGGTGTAACTGGAATGACAGTGTCTGAAGCCAGTGGCTTTGGACGTCAAAAAGGACATACCGAGGTTTACCGTGGGGCTGAGTACACCGTCGACTTAGTTCCTAAAGTTCGTTTAGAAGTTCTAGCCGATGATGCAGATGCAGCAGCAATTGTTGATGTCATCGTAAAGGCAGCGTCAACAGGGTCAATTGGTGATGGAAAGGTTTGGACCACTCCAGTTGATCAAGTAGTACGCGTGCGCACTGGAGAACGTGGGCCAGACGCAATCTAAGATACATACATGAGTACACGTGAACGAAGGGAGCGATCGAACGAGAGCGATCGCTTCCTTCTTTCATTGTTTCACAAGGCTTCAGAGAAAATGCCTAAAAGTAATAAGGGCTTAGCGGTTGCTGCAGTTGGTGGTTATGGCCGCGGCGAGCTTTCTCCAGGATCTGATTTAGATATTGTTATTTTGCATCAAGACCAATTCTCGCAAGAGGAATTAGGTGAGTTTGTAAATAATCTTCTGTATCCACTCTGGGATACCAAGAGCGTGGATCACTCAGTGCGAACTCGCAGCGAAGTTCGAGAAATTGCAGAGATTGACCTGAAAGTAGCCCTTGGTTTACTGGATATTCGCATCGTCGCGGGCGATATTGACTTAGTTGCATCGGTGCACAGTGATAGTTTAGAAAACTGGCGCAAGAATGCCCGCAATCGCCTGCCGGAGTTGAAGAAATCATTAGAAGAACGTCATGAGCGAGCTGGTGAATTAGCATATTTACTAGAACCCGATGTTAAAGAAGCACGGGGTGGCCTAAGAGACATTAATGCAATTCGTGCGATTGCAGCATCTGGTGTGACAAATATTCCTCTTGAACGAATTAGTTGGGCAGAATCCAAGCTAAACGATGTCCGAGAAACTCTGCACCAAACTAGTGGTCGCAATAAGGACAGATTACTTTTCCAAGAACAAGATGCAGTAGCGCGCAAACTTGAATATGCAGATGCAGATGCAATGATGAGTGATGTTGCACAAGCAGCGCGCTCAGTTGATTATTTGCTTGAATTTACTTGGCATCAAATAGCACAGCGAAGCAAAGAAGGCTTCTTTCGCTTTTTTCGAAAGCCTAGTGATGAATCTGTCGCCAAGCACTTAAGTGTCTCGCGGAAAGAAATCGTGATTGATGCTTTAACTGATTTAGACGGTGATCCCTTGTTGGGATTACGCGCAGCAGCAACCGCAGCCCAATTGGGGCTACCTATTGCTTTGGAATCCTATTCACTTCTATCGAAGGCGCTCAATGAAGGCCAAGGTTTGTTGCCCAACCCTTGGCCACGCGAAGCACGTGAATACTTAATTTCACTCATCGGCGCTGGCGAATCGATGGTCCCTATTTTTGAAGCCCTTGATCAGGAAGAGATTATTTTTCATTGGTTACCTGAGTGGCGCCCACTGCGATCTCTTCCACAAAGAAACGCTCTACATCGCCATACTGTTGATCGACATATGGTTGAAACTGCGGTTCACGCTGCAGCGCTTGCACGCACAGTGCATCGCCCAGATTTACTTCTTTTTGCCGCCCTGTTACACGATATTGGTAAGGGTGAAACAGAAGATCACTCAATCAGGGGAGAGCGCTTGATCGGACCGCTAGCGCTAAGAATTGGTTTTACATCAGAAGATGTTGCAATCATTAAGGTTCTTGTTAAGCACCACCTACTCTTGTCGGCCACCGCCACACGCCGCGATCTAGATGATCCGGCAACGATTCAATCGATTCTTCTGGTGATTCCTGATTTAACGACCCTAGAACTTTTGCATGCACTCAGTATCGCTGATGGAGAAGCAACTGGAAGTGCAGGTTGGAGCGATTGGAAAGCCACGCTAGTTTCAGATTTGGTTTCGCGTGTTAAGAAGGCGATGACAGGATCGAGCACCATCGCTAAGCAACCAGAGATTTCTCCAGAGCAGCTAAAAACTGCCGAAAGTGGCGTTTTGCAAGTTAATTTGGAGAGACGTGAGAATGGCTATTCAATTGAAGTTATTTCACCTGATAAGCCCGGATTATTATCTTTAGTAGCAGGTGTGCTTAATGCTTCCAGACTCGATGTACGTTCGGCCCGCACAAAAAGCATTGGTGCATCAGCTGTAATGAAATGGATTGTCACACCTGAGCAACATGCGCCTGTGGTTACTGCGCAAATTCTTCGAACTGAAATTGAGAAAGCCTTTAACGATGTGGCTCATATTGAAGATAAATTGATTGCCAGGGCCCAGGCATATGCTTCGATTCCTTCCATACCGGTACCAGATCCGATTGTTGAAGTCTTTAATGACAGTGCTACTGATGCAACCATCATTGAAGTGCGAAGCCATGACAGACCAGGCTTGCTGTTTAGAATCGGTGCTGGCATAACCCAATCGAAGGTCGACATCAGATCGGCCATTGTTACAACCCTGGGGGCTGAAGCAATTGATACGTTGTACGTAACCGAACTAACTGGTGGACCTTTAAGTGATGCTCGGGCCAATGAGGTTGCTTCGCGTTTACTGCAACTGCTCAAGTAGTCTTAGGGTCTTATGTTTGAATCTTTAACCACCCGCTTTACTGGGGCATTTTCATCTCTTCGCTCCCGCGGCAAAATCAGTAGCGCTGACATCGAAGCTACCTGTCTAGAGATTCGCCTAGCTCTACTTGAATCAGATGTAGCACTCTCAGTTGTTGAGAGTTTTATTGAACAAGTTCGCGAGAAATCTCTAGCCGCTCTTCCAACTTTGCAATCCGGCACGAATCAAGCGCAAGCTATCTTTGAAATTGTTAATTCTGCATTGATCGAAATTCTTGGGGGACAAGCTCGCCGAATTCGTTTTGCCAAGAATCCACCAACCGTCATCATGTTGGCTGGTTTACAAGGTGCTGGTAAAACGACATTGGCTGGAAAGCTAGCAAAGTTTTATGCCGATCAGGGAAATACTCCCTTACTTGTTGCATCTGATCTACAACGTCCAAATGCGGTAACGCAGTTGCAAGTGGTTGGTGAAAGTATTGGAATTCCCGTGTTTGCACCTGAACCTGGCAATGGCGTTGGCGATCCAGTCAAAGTTGCAAAGCAAGGAATTGAATTTGCTCAATCAAAGCAATACAACATGGTTATTGTAGATACGGCGGGACGTTTAGGTATTGATGAAGAGTTAATGAATCAAGCCGCATCCATAAGAAATGCGGTAAAACCAGATGAAATTTTGTTTGTTGTAGATGCCATGATTGGTCAAGATGCGGTTCGAACATCACAAGCATTTTTAGATGGCGTTGGATTCGATGGCGTTGTATTAACTAAGCTAGATGGTGATGCTCGGGGCGGTGCCGCGCTATCAATTGCATCTGTTACTAAGCGTCCAATTATGTTTGCTTCAACTGGTGAAAAACTCAGCGATTTTGATATTTTCTATCCCGATCGCATGGCTTCGCGTATTTTGGGAATGGGCGATGTTGCAACATTGGCCGAGCAAGCCAAGAAAGCTTTTGACGGCGATACATCGGCAAAGCTGGAAGCAAAATTTACAAGCGGTGAGGATTTCACTCTCGAAGACTTTCTTGAACAGTTGCAAGCGATGTCCAAGATGGGCTCCATGTCTAAGTTATTAGGGATGTTGCCGGGGGCTGGACAAATGAAAAAGCAGATTGAAAACTTTGATGAGGGTGAGATTGTTCGCACAAAAGCGATTGTTCAATCTATGACACCACTTGAACGGCGTGATCCCAAAGTTCTCAATGGATCTCGTCGTGCACGCATAGCGCTAGGTGCTGGCCGCAAAGTTTCAGATGTAAATAATTTAGTTGATCGTTTTTCAGCTGCGCAAAAGATGATGAAGCAGGTTCGAAATGGCGGCATGCCAGCGGGTATGAGCGGGATGGGCTTGCCTGCAATGCCAAAAGCTGCCATCAAGAGCGCGCCAGCAAAGAAGAAGTCCAAATCAGGCAACCCAGCCAAACGAGCCTTAGAAGAGGGCTAGTACGGCTCGATTTCACCTTTACTGCCCATAGATGGCAGAATTGGGCACCTGTTGATGGGGCCCTCTACCCCCGTTCAACATCCACGACCGATAGTTGTATGTAATTGATTGCGCACCCCGCTGCGATTAATTTTTATGACACACATAAACAGGAGTA
>CAFBOQ010000015.1_pt1 | contig 25127 bp, 28 predicted proteins | sample 7269481 | NCBI WGS metagenome assembly CAFBOQ01 (sample SAMEA6814123, study PRJEB35770) | uncultured Actinomycetes bacterium | biome: Freshwater; feature: Freshwater reservoir; material: water | place: Czech Republic | collected 2017-07-26 | depth 30m m | reverse complement strand
TGTGAAGTTGAAGAAATTGGAGTGTCTTTGATTTCCAATACTGTGCCGTACTTATCCTTCTTGATTTCAGCAGCAATAGCATCTGACTTAGCAATAGCAACCTGGTATTGGCTATCAGTGAAGATAACTACACCAAACTTCTTAGTGCCTGACTTAGCAATTGCGTATGACGCTGCAGTACGTGAAACAACCAAAGGATCTGTTGTTACGTTTGTCTTCATTCCAAGGCTTGCACCTGGAGTTGGACCTGAGTGCCATCCGAATGTTGGAATGCCAGCAGCTGTTGCAGCAACAACTTGTGCCGCCTGCTCAGTTGCATCTGTTCCACCTAGGATTAGAGCATCAACTTTGTCTGCAATTGCTGCGTTCATAGCTGTTGTACGACCGCTTGGTGTTGCCTGACCGTCGTAAACCTTGATTGTCCATCCGAGCTTTGCAGCTGCCTGCTTAACACCAGCAAGAACGCCAGTGATTCCACCGTTTGATAGATCAGAAGCTACGAAACCAATAGTTGCGCCGCTCTTCTGTGCCTTTGCGCCAACTGCAGGTGGGGTGAACCCAGACTTAGCAGAGAGGCTATTTGCTACATATGTTTTTGCTGTTGCAATTACATCTGCAGCAGAAGCTTGGCTAGCAACTACAACTGTAGAAGCAACCAGTGCCAGACTCACTGAGGCAATAATGCCGAGTCTTGCGTTTTTCTTCATATATTTTCCCTTTCCCTGAGTGAGGGGTTAGTTTCGGATGACATCTCTGCCTTATTCCTTTTTATCCCCATCCGCGCCGGAAGTTTTCCCGCTCGGAATTTTATTTGTTGCTTTATTGCGTCGCTTGCGACTAGCTAGTGAAGCAATAGTGATCGCTGCGACCAAAGTCAGACCGTTAAATAATGGTGTGAGGAAGAAACTGCCGGGGAACATCTGAAGCAATCCAGAGATTCCAATAACAGCAATGAAGATTCCTACGACAGTACCCAGTGGATTAACGCGACCTGGTCGGATAGTAGTTGAGCCAATAAATGCTGCAGTTAGTGCTGGCAAAAGTAGATCTGGTCCAATATTACTTTGCACATTTCCTAGTTGGCGCGCGCAGAGTAAGTAACCTGCAAGACCAGTAATCATTCCTGAAGTAATCATTGCGCCGTAGATGTAGCGACTGCGCTTGATACCCATGAGTTCGGCTGCGCGAGGGTTTGCTCCTACTGCATACATATAACGACCGATTGGAAGATATTCAAGAACTACAAACATTAAAATTGCTAAAACAATGGCCACGATAAATGAGCCAGGAATCCGATCAATTGACCAGGTACCAAACTTATTAAATGACTCAGAACGCTGATTTTTTAAATCGATAACTTGAGTTCCACCTGTAACAGCGTATGAAATCGCATAAATAACCTGCCCAGTGGCCAGTGTTGCAATAAAGGCATCAACTTGGGCTAATTCGATGAGCAATGAGTTCACAACACCGACAATTGCTCCACCAACCAAAATCATGACAAGAACTAAACGGTAATCAAGGCCATCCATCTGCCACACCAAGGCCATTACTTGCCAAAGGCCAACACCGTAGCCGAATGAAAGATCAATCTTTCCAACGGCCATCGGCAGCGTTACACCTAATGCAAGAATAAAGAGGACGGCGTTACCAGAAGCCAAGATTCTAAAATTTTGCAAAGTTGGGAAAGTGTCTGGCTTTGAAATTGAAAAGATAATAAATAGGACTGCGATGAGCAGGACCATGCCGTACACAGGGAAGAACCGTCGCAAGAAGCTGGAACCTTTTGGCGCTTCTAGCGCTGTCGAGGTAATCGAATTTTTGCTCATTTAGTCTTTCCTCCTGAAGTAACGGTTGAATCTAGATTTGAGGCGATAGAGATTAAGTTTGCAAATGTAATATCGGATTTTTCAAGGATTCGTACAGGAACCCCTTGAAGGAAGACAACGGCGCGATTAGCGACTCGGACAACTTCTTCCATATCGGTTGAAACGATAATGAGAGAAGTACCATTTTGAGTAACATCACTGAATAGGCCGTAAATATCGGCTTTAGCTCCAATGTCTACGCCCATTGTTGGTTCTTCTAGAACCATGAGATTAAATGAAAGACCAAACCAACGTGCCAGAATTACTTTTTGCTGATTTCCACCAGAAAAAGTATCTAGAGATAGATCTGGGTCACGTGGGCGGACGCCGAACTTATCTAGATGTGGGAAAGTTTCAGCTCGCTCATTCTTAGAACGTATTCCAGAGAATATTCCGCGGCCCCACAGCAAAGGGTTCAAGAAAAGGTTTTCCTTAACGCTCATCCCTGGGGCGATTGCTTCGGTTTCACGATTAGACGTACTAAACCCAATTTTTAACTTAACGGCCTGAGAAACTTTTCTGTAACTGAGAATGCCATCAGGTGTTGAAATAGTTCCACGCGTTGACTCAACAACACCAGCGATAGCTCTACCAATTTCATCTTGACCAGCCCCGCGCAAGCCACACAGTGCAATTACTTCGCCTTTGCGAATGTCTAGCGTTAATGGACCAGCATTTTCAGTTCCGTACTCGATTAATGAGATTTGAAGGTCGTTACTTGGCGCTTTGAACTCGGTCTCCAGAACTTCCTTGCCAACAATGAGATTAACAAGCTCTGACTTTGGAAGCTCGGAAACTTGGCGATCGGCAACAACCTTACCGTTTCGCATGATGACTGACCTGTCAGCTATTTCATAGACTTCATCGAGTCGGTGTGAAACATAAATGATTCCTACGCCACCCTTTTTCAATTCTTGTAGGACTTCAAAAAGACGGGCAACATCTTGCGCTGTCAGCGACGCAGTTGGCTCATCGAGTACAAGAACTTTTGGCTTTTGAATGAGTGCTCGGGCTATTGCAAGAAGGCTTCTATCTGTGCGACTAAGTGTAAATATTCTTGCCTCTGGATCAATGCCACCAGCAACAATTGAAAGCACATCGGTTGCTTGGCGATTCATTGCCTTTGGATTAATTAATCCTAAGCGTTTTGGATAACCAATAATCTGTGCAATGTTTTCTGCAACTGTCATCCACTCAATTAATCCAAGTGTCTGATGTACAAATGCAATCTCCGGATTCTTTCCGTCTAAGTGGATTTGCTTTCCTTCAATTGAAACGTCACCAGAATCAGGTGTGTATACACCTGCAAGCATTTTAATTACAGTTGATTTACCTGCACCGTTTTCACCAAGCAGTGCAACAATTTCTCCTGAATTAACGCTAAAACTAACGTTGTCAGCAGCATGCGTTGCATAAAAAGATTTATCTAAGCCACGAATTTCTAGGACTGGTGAATTGCTTGTCATAGGGAAGCTCTCGAATGCATTTGGCGACATTAACAGTAAATTGCGCGCTGAGCCATAAGGGTTTGATAACAACTTGTTATAGATATCGCACACTCATTGCTACTAGGATTCACCCTATGCCAATCGCCCTTTTTGCCCTTGCACTGGGTGGATTTGGCATCGGCCTTACTGAATTTGGAACTATTGGGCTACTTCCACAAATTGGATCAGATTTCAATATCAGTGCGGCTACTGCTGGGTATTTAGTCTCCGGATATGCCTTGAGTGTTGCACTGGGCGGAGTACTCATAACAATTGCCGTTACAAAATTAGAACGAAAAAAAGTATTGCTATGTCTCATGTCACTCTTCATTGCTGGGAATTTGATTAGCGGAATAGCAGCAACGTTTCCAATAATGATGGTGGGACGTGTGGTGTCAGCGTTGTGCCATGGTGCTTTCTTTGGAATTGGTGCAGTTGTTGCAACTGATTTAGTTGATATCACCAAAAAAGCTCGTGCACTTTCAATAATGTTTACCGGCTTAACAGTTGCAAATGTGTTGGGGGTACCATTCGGAACTTGGATAGGACAGCAATTCGGATGGCGTTCAACATTTTTAGCTATTTCTGGAATTGGTGTTGCAGCATTTACCGCAATAGTTATTTTGGTCCCGATTGATAAGCCACATGATGAAGGAACTGGTCCACGATCAATTCGTCAAGAACTGCGATCTTTTAAGCAACGCCAAGTTTGGTATTCACTGTTTGTGACGATATTTGGTTTTGGTGGAATGTTTGGCGGATTTACGTATATCGCCTACACCCTGACGAGGGTGACCCATTTCGCCGATTCAAGCATTCCTTACATTCTCTTCCTTTTTGGAATCGGTGTATTTATAGGAAACAATATTGGTGGCCGATCAGCTGACAAACATTTGAAGGCAACCATCAGCGGATATCTTGGCGCTTTATTTGTCATACTTATTATTTTCGCCCAGACCGCCACAAGCAAACCAGCTGCTGTCATTTCAATTTTGATCATGGGTGTTCTGGGATTTGCTCCGGTGTCAGCAGTTCAAATGCGCGTGATGCGCTATGCATCAAATGCACCAACCTTGGCATCGGGGGCAAATATTGCCTCATTTAATATTGGCAACACTATTGGTGCATCTGCTGGGGGATTCTTGATTGCACAAAATTTCGGCTATACATCACCATTATGGTCGGCTGCAGCATTAACACTTATTGCTTTAATTATTTTTTATATTGCTGACCTTGATGAAAAGAGAGTTGCTCGACGCACGGTGAACTCATGAGTTTCAATGTTGGACTCACTAGTGATCTCTCTGATGGGGCTGGTGGTTTTAGTTGGGGAGAGATTGCAATTGAGACTCTTTCACCACTTCCTTGGAAGTTCTTAAATAATTCAGGTCCAGTTATGAAAGCCGATGATGTAAAAGGCTTTGACGCTATTGCTTTTGCCGGTGTTGGAGTAGATAAAAACTCTTTTGGCTCACCAGATGATTCCCCTTTAATAATTGCTCGCTTTGGAGTCGGCTACGACAATATTGATTTAGCGGCCTGCACCAAGGCCGGGGTTGCTCTGACAATTACTCCTGATGGTTCTAAAAAACCAGTCGCAACGGCAGCTCTAGCGTTGATGTTGGGAACAATGTTTCGTTTGGTCGCCAAAGATAAGCAGGCACACAATTTTGACTGGGCTAACCGCATTAAAGGATTAGGCCAGGGTGTTAACGGAAAAACTGTTGGGACTATTGGTTTAGGCAATGTTGCCAGCGAGTTTTTTCGATTGTTAGCACCCTTTGATTGCAATCGCTTAGCTTTTGATCCGTGGAAAAAGCCCGAAGAAGCACAAGAATTAGATGTTCAATTAGTTGACTTAAACGTACTCTTAGAAACCTGCGATGTAGTCATTGTTACTGCAGCTCTTACCCCAGATACACACCACATGCTCAGCACCAATCAATTTAAGTTAATGAAAAACTCTTCGATTCTTATCAATATCTCAAGAGGACCGATAGTTGACGAGGCTGCACTTGTATACGCCTTACAGAACAAGGAAATTGCCGCAGCCGGCCTTGATGTCTTTGAAGTTGAGCCGATAGATAAAGCAAATCCGCTGATGACAATGGATAATGTGATTGTGACTCCACACAACCTTGCTTGGACTGATGAACTTGCTTCAGGAATGGGCAAGAGTGCATTTTCTTCAATTAAGGCAATCAGCCGTGGCGAAGTTCCGGTTTTCGTGGTTAACAAAGATGTCTTAGATACGGCTCCATTCAAAGAGAAGTTGGCTAAATTCAAATGAGCCAGAAGCAATCAGTAGCAGTCATCGGATTAGGGGCAATGGGTCTGCCCATTGCAGTTAATTTATCGAAAGCGGGATTTTCAACACAGGCATGGAATAGATCGGCCGCCCCCGCTGAGATTGCAGAAAAAGGCGGAGTATCGATTTGCAAAGAAGTAAGTCATATTGATGCAGAAGTTATTCTTGTTACTTTGCCAGACTTACCCCAGCTCTTTGAAATTCTTGATGCTGGCCTCAGAGCAGCGCTAAAGCCTGGTCAATTTATTGTCATTATGAGCACTACATCACCGGTAGAGATTGTTAAATTTGCACAAGAAATGAAAACCATCGGTGTCAACGTTATTGATGCACCTATGAGCGGCGGCGAACTTGGTGCACAAAACGCCTCACTTTCAATTATGGCTGGCGGCGAAGAAAGCGATTTCAATGCTGTGAAACCAGTTTTAGATGCAATTGGAAAAACAATTCTTTTAATGGGTCCCATTGGATCAGGACAATTAACCAAAGCCGCTAATCAAATCGTTGTAGCTATTAATTTATCGGCAATTGGAGAAGCAATTACATTAGCTCGGCGCGCGGGGCTAGATGCCAACAAGGTTTTGGAAATCTTCACTGGGGGATTAGCCAATTCTGCAGCCCTAGAACTACGCCGCCCGAAAATTGAAGCAAGAGATTTTCCAGCCGGGGGTAAGTCAAAGTTCCTACTAAAAGATTTGCATTTTGCATTAGAAGCTGCCAAATCAAGTGAAACCGAACTTCCCATGACTGCACTTGTTACACAGTTGTATGCAGGATTAATTGAACATGGAGATGGCGAACTTGATCACAGTGCGATTATTCGCGAGATTGAACGGCTAAACGATTAGCCTCTTGCAACAATATTCTCTGGCTCTTCTCCTCGAGAAATCAGATTCAACTGACTTTCAATTAACTTCTTAGCACGGCTATCAAAAGCCGTTGAATTGCCACCAACGTGCGGTGAAAGAATCAGATTCTTTGCCCTCCATAGTGGGTGGCCTTGTGGCAATGGTTCTGGATCGGTTACATCCAAGCCAGCAAATATTCGACCAGTATTAAGTTCACTGACGAGTGCCTCTGTATCAATAATCGGTCCACGACCAACATTTACGATGACTGCGCCATCTTTCATTAACTTAAGGCGTTGGGCATTGATTAAATGTTTGCTATCAGCGTTTAACGGCAAAACTAAAAAGAGAATATCTAGATGTGGCAGGTGAGCATCTAAATCAGCTATCTTTATCGCGCCATCTGATCCTGAACGTGAAAAGAAAGTTATTTCAACATCGTAAGGCGATAAGTAACTAGCTAATGTGCGTGCAATTGAACCAGCACCAATAATTCCTATTTTGCTGTCATTGAAGGATTCATATCGCTTTGGCTGCCATTGGCCAGCTTGTTGCGCGACTGCAAAATCGTAAAACCCACGGCGAGAAGATATTGCCAGGGCAACGGCGAGTTCGGCAGTAGATGCATCATGTACGCCACGTGCATTGCACAAAATCATTCCTGGGCGCAGAAATTCAAGTGCGTCATCAAATCCTGCGTTAGGCACTTGTAAGATTTTCAAATTAGGCATTGAAGTTGTGTATTCCAAAGCTTTGCGTCCACCCATGTAAGGAGCCACATAGAAGGTAACTTGCGACAGATCACTTTCATCAAGTGGGAAGTTTGTTGGGTTTAAAGCCGTCACCCCTTTAGGAGTATGAATATCTTCCCACTGGGTCCAGGCTTTATGTTCAAATGATTGTGACATGACATAAGCATAGGACACCCACTAGCATCCTTTCACTGCAGAGATTGACGAGAATGGGGTGTGCCGAAATGAGAGAGTCCAATTCGAGATTAACTGCCCTTGTTGAAGGGTTAACCGATTGGGGAATCGAGTATTTTGTTTACGTCCCTTCTTCACATTCTGCCCCAGTTATTCGCGGTTTAATTTCTGCTGGTGTTGCAAATGTAATGGCCAACCGTGAAGAAGAAGCAGTTGGTATCGCAAGTGGACTGGCATTAACTGGTAAAAAAGTTGCAATCATCATGCAAGATAACGGTTTTGGTAACGCTCTAACGGCGCTAGCTACATTTGCTCAGCCATATCAAGCTGGTTTTCCAATCTTTGCCAATACCCGCGGTGGTTTAGGTGAATATAACTCGATGGTTCACTCAATCTCTGACTCCAACCCAGACTTACTTAAGAAAATTGGAATACGTGTCGAAGATTTAGGAATTAGTGATTCGCCAGAAGTATGGCGATCCTCAACGCAAGCCGTTGCAAAAATGGCCGTTATTCAGCGCCGTCCGGTAGTTACTCTCTTTGAATCACTTCACCCAGGCATGGAGACAATCAAATGAAAAGAATTGAAGCACTCGAAGTATTAGATCAGGTTTTTGGAAATGATCCGCTCATCATCACATGCGGTGCAACAGCGCGTGAAATGGCAAGTATTTCTCAAAAGAAATCCCACCTTCCACTCCTTGATTCCATGGGTTTAACCACTCCAGTAGGACTTGGAGTTGCATTGGGAGTTAATGGTCGAGTCGGTGTAATTGATGGCGATGGTTCATTATTAATGGGCTTTAGCATTCTGCCTACACTTAAAGCCTATGGTCCCAAGAATTTGATAGTTGTTGTTCTAGATAATGGCCAACATGCATCAGCTGACCTCATGCTTTCTCAAGCATCTGAAGTTGATATTGCCGGAGCCGCCAAGGGTTTAGGTCTTTGGGTAGGTGAGTGCGATAGCGCTGAAGAAATGAAGTCACTCATTGCATCTCGAACAGGCGCAGATGGGGTTTCAATGATCTTTGTTAAAATCGAAAAAGGAAATACTCCAGGCATCCCATTTTATTTAGCAAATCCACCTAAATTAAGTGCAGATTTTGTCGAAAGTATTAACTCCTAGATTGCGCCGTTAATGCGGCTTTTTCTATTCCTTCGTTAATAATCTGCTGTAAGTATCCAGCGACACAATCAACAAAGCTACTGAGTGCGCTTAATTCAGGTGAAAATATCTGTGCATTTGAAAATACAGATTGAACAAAAACTGTGGGATCTGTTGTCAGCACTGCAAGATCAACTAATTTTGACTTAGCCGGATCCTTCATTGCGTCAGCATGTTCGCCTGGAGAAAAGCCTTTGAGTGGGGCGATACAAGCAAGCCAAGCCGCGACAGTGAGAGCTATAAATTGCGGTGTGTTGCCTGATAGCGCATGAAAAAGTACAGGCTCAGTAATTCTTTGCGGCAGCTTTGTTGATCCATCTGAACCTACTCTGCTGGTTCGATCTCCCAAACTTGTATTAGACCAGCGGCCAACAAGTTGGCTGATGTAACCATCTGACGTTAAAGCAGATGGCATTCTAAAAGTGGGCAGAAACTCCTTATGTAAAACTGTACGAACGGCTGCTTCGATGAAAGGTGTGGATTGTGCTCCAGGAATAGTTTCTTCTCCTGCTAGAGCGCCAAGATAGCTGAGTAGTGAATGAGTCCCATTGAGTAAGCGCAACTTCATTAATTCATACGATGCAACATCATCGCTAAAAATCGCTCCTACCTTTTCCCAGGCTGGCCTTCCGGCAGCAAATTTGTCTTCGATAATCCACATTGAGAACTCTTCGGCAGGAACTGGGGAAGCATCATGCACCCCAAGTCTCTCTTCAACCATCTTAAGATGTCGTTCTTCGGTACCTGGAACTATTCGATCGACCATTGAATTTGGGAAGGTAACTGAATTTTCGACATAATTTCTAAGTTGTGCGTTATTGCCCAGCGCATCGATAAAATCAAAAGTTAATTGGCGGGTGCGATCACCATTTCCGGATAAATTGTCACAACTAAGAACAGTAACTGGTGTGCCATGGTTGCTTGCTCTCTTTTCAAGACCTCGGACAATTATTCCAATCGCACTCATAGGTGCATTGGGATACTTCAAGTCATTTTCAATTTCTGGTGCTTTCAGATTAAGCCCACCGGAATTTTGTGAGATTAGATAGCCAGCCTCAGTCACAGTCATAGAGATAATCTTTGTACTTTCTTTCGCAATCTCATCAAGGATTTCTGCTACGCGATCCGGGCCACCAATCGCACCGTTATGTATTCCCGGAATAATAATTGCCTGTGATGTTGGTGAAATTGTTGCAATCGCATAAAGATTATCTTGGGATGTCATTGCGTGGGCGATTGTGGTGCTTCGTAATGAATAGGCAAAAATTCCCCAATCACCACCCGATTCCTTTACTGCCAAAGCTGTATAAAGGGCAAGATGGGCTCGATGGAAATTACCAAGGCCGATATGAACGATTCCAGTGGCCGGAGTTGTTTTCAGCACCAGTGTTGATTGTGGCGCCGTAGATTTATTGAGGGGCGGATATTGAGACGATGACGCAGAACCCATTTACAAAGTATAGTGCGCAGATGAGATCTTTCTTGATTGCTGGAAAGCTAAATGCAGAGTTAAAAGATCTCCCAATTCCAGAGCCAGGTGTACACGAAGTTCGAATTAAAGTTGCATTTGTTGGTGTTTGCGGATCCGATCTTCATTATTACTTTGAAGGTGCCAATGGTGCCTTTATTGTGCAGGAGCCACTAATACCGGGACATGAACTCTCGGGAACTATCGATATTGATCCAAGTGGCGAACTTGCTCCCGGAACTCCGGTTACTGTGCATCCGGCTACCTTTGGGAAATCCTCACCTGAGATAGAAACTGACCCGCATATTTGGCCAGGTGGAAAATATTTAGGAAGTGCATCAACAATGCCCCACACTCAAGGTGCAATGTCAGATTATTTTATTGCGCGAAAAGATATGGTTCGTATTCTTCCTGCGGGTTTATCACTTAAAGATGCCGCTCTTGCTGAACCGCTAGCAGTTGCACTACATGCGATAAATATTGCCGATGGCGTTGTTGATAAGAAAGTCCTTGTTTCTGGCTCAGGTCCTATCGGATTGCTAGTTGCAGCAGCAGCTAGTCTCAAGGGAGCGCGAGAAGTTGTTTGTACAGATGTTTTGCCTGGCCCACTCGAGCGTGCACGCACAATTGGTGCTACCAAAACTATACAAATAACCAAAGAAGAATTACCGGATAGTTATTTTGATTGTGTTTTCGAATGTTCGGGTTCACCAATTGCACTTAGTTCAGCGCTCATCACAGTTCGACGTGCCGGAACTGTGATTCAAGTCGGGATGTTAGGTGCCGGTCCACAACCAATCGCCATCGCACCTCTTGTATCCAAAGAGATCCGATTAAAAGGTGCGTTTAGGTTTAATAATGAAATAAATGACGCGGTAGAACTACTTGCGACACATCCAGTAATTGCAACTGCTATTACTCATGTATTACCTGCCAGTGATGTTGCCAAAGCATTTGATATTGCTAAGGATTCACAAGTTTCGGGCAAGGTGCTAGTTGACTTCCAATAATCCTGACACAGCCGATCATCGTAGAGTCATTCTTGTTGGTGCTATGGGTGCTGGAAAAACAACAATTGGTAGATTAATTGCCGCAGAACTTTCTTGGCCATATATTGATAATGATTATGAGATGTCAAAGATGGCTTCACTTTCTATAAAAGAGCTTTCCTCCTTGGATGTACCAACTCTGCATTTACTTGAAGAAAAATACTTAAAGGATGTTTTATCCCGCCCAGGACCTCTTGTTGCTGGGGCGGCGGCGTCAGCAGCTGATAGCCAAGAACTTATCGATGCCCTAAGGGGTCAATGCACAATTTATTTGCATATGCCTTTAGAAGTCCAAAAACAACGTGCTGGAAATTCTGGTGTGGGGCGCCAAGGTTTAGTAGAAAATGCAGTTGATGTAATTCGTGAACGTTACGAACGCCGCGATCCACGCTATCGTGAGGTTTCCTCATTAGTTATTGATACAACCAGAGATCCAGAAAGTGATGCGGCACGGATTCTTGATTATTTGAAGGCTAACTAACAGCCCAACGCAGTAGAGGCGCCGCATCGGTTGGCATATTTTCTGCAATCCATTCAGCACCATCTAAATTGTCTCCACGTGCTTCTATAAATTTGGCTTGTGGTATCGCTTTTAATACGTCGTTCTTAATTGCGTCTACGTAGGCAGTATTTTTTGATGGTCCACCTTGAATCGCAATCTCTGGAGCATCATTGGAAGATCCTCCAGTGCCAAACCATGTAGCAATTACTGTTTGAGCCAAAAGGTGTGCGCCTTCATTTCGAATAGAAATTGCAGTCGGACTTCCTGCGTCAGCTGCGTTAAAAAGATTTTTAGCAGATGAAATAGCAAGAGTTGCTGCGTCGGCTGTATTCTTAACCTTTAGTGCATCAAAGGCTAGAACTTGATCTTTAAAAGCATTGAGCAATATTTGGTCATCTCCTCGACCTTGGCGGATTCCCAAAGCTCGTGTTAACCCAGCTTTACCTAACCAAAAACCGCCACCTTCATCACCAAACGTGCTTCCAAGTCCATCACGGTGTGCGAAATTTCCATCCTTGCCACCGACGCTTACGACGCCGCCACCGATTGAAAGTACAACACCTTTGCTTCCACCAAGTGCACCAACAAATCCAGCTAATCCGTCATCAATAACGGCAACCTTGCTTGCTCCAAAAAATCTATTACACAGTTCAAGAAATGGTTGCGGGTTACTAACAAGTCCGTTGAACCCGGTGCAGGAAAGGGCGGCCGTGTCCACTCGGGTATTTGGAAGGGTTTGAAAAATCGCATTCAGAGAATCAATAACTGCTTCGCCATTGAGTTTGCCTCGATCAGAATCTAATTTCTTCCCACCGATGCGTACTCGAGAGCCAGACTGACCCAAATCAACGGCAAGTTTCATAGGTTGAAGAATAGTGGAAGAGTTATGGGAAGATAAGGCCATGAAGCAATTAGGCGCAATTATGTCTTCGGAGATTGCAGAGACTCCAACTGTATTTTCAGCGATTCTGGAAAATGTGGACGCCTTTGATTCGGTTAAAGATGTTTTAATTGAACAAAAGATTCAATCTGTTCTTATCTTGGCTCGTGGCACATCAGATAACGCCGCTCACTATTTGAAGTACCTCATCGAAACTCAGATTGGTCTGCCAGTTGGCTTAACCTCACCATCATCTGTCACCATTTATAACGCAGAGTTAAAATACAAAAATACCCTTGTCATTGCAATCAGCCAAAGTGGTCAATCTCCAGATCTTGTCCATTTTGCAACTTCTGCCCGTGAAGCCAATGCATATGTCATTTCAATGACGAACGATGATTCCTCACCACTTGCAAAAATTGCTCATCACCACTTTTCACTCCTTGCCGGACCAGAATTAGCAGTGGCTGCAACTAAGTCATATAACGCGCAGTTATTAGTTTCATATCTCTTGGTGTGTTCATGGACTGGCAAGAAAGTAAATGCCGCTCAGATAATTGCCGAAGCACAGCGCATTGCATCTGATGCGGGTCTTGTCGCTAAGGCAGTTGTTAATACAACGCGCAACAATGAAATCGTGATTTTAGGCCGAGGCTTTGCATATCCCAACGCTCGCGAGGCAGCTCTAAAGATTCAAGAGACATGCAAGATTTCAGTTCAAGGCCTGTCTACTGCCGATTATCTGCACGGTCCGATTTCTGCACTGACTGCCGATACTCAAGTATTTATCGTAGCTCCGGCCCACATGCCTGCCCAATCAATCGTTGAAGCCACAACCAAGATTCGCAAAACTTCTAATCGAATTTTTTGGATTGGAATTGGCGGAACACCAAGCGGTAACGACATTGTTTTAGCGGGATCTAATTGTGATGACGAGATTACTTCGACTCTCGTTGATGCCATGGTTTTACAACGCTTTGCAATGGAGTTTGCCGTTGCATCAGGCTTTGATCCAGATGCCCCAGAAGGTTTATCTAAGGTAACTCTTACTCACTAATTAAAGTAACGCTGCTAGTAGAAGCGTTAAAACTGAGTAAATCTGCACGCATTCCTACTGCAATATCCCCACGATCTTTAAGGCATAAACGTTTGGCTGCTCGAGTAGAAGTCGCGGCAACCGCCTCTTTAACTGATAAGCCAATTGAATCAACAGCATTAATAAAGACTGCGTCCATAGTTAAAACACTGCCGGCAAGAGCGCCATTACTTTCAAGACGCGCTTCACCGTCTTTTACAGTAACTGCCAATTTTCCGATTGTGTACGAACCATCGGTTGCACCTGCCGCAGCCATAGCATCCGTGATCAAAATGGTTCGTGAACCAAGTGCCGTATAGATTTCACGTGCAGTTGAAAAAGCAATGTGGTGACCATCCAAAATAAGTTCCACCGCCAAGCGATCATCGGCTACAACGAATGATGCAAATGATCCTTCGGTCAAAGATTTGTTCATGCCATTCATAAAGTGAGTAACAACGGTTGCGCCTGCATTAGTACCGGCAGCAGCATCGATAAATGCCCCATCCGTATGACCAATCGCAACGGTTACACCCGCAGCTGATAAATATTTTATTGCCTCAATCGCACCAGGTAATTCGGGGGCGATAGTGATCATCTTTATCGCACCATCAGCTAATTCAATGAGCTCTTTAATTTCAGTTAAATCTGGGGCTACAAGTAAGGCAGGATCATGAGCCCCACAACGTGCATGTGAAAGATACGGGCCTTCTAAGTGAATTCCTACAATCTGACCACGCTCATAAAACGGTTTTAAACGCGTGATTTGTTCTTTAATTGTTTCGATTGGTTCACTAACAAGTGATGCCATTAATGAAGTTGTTCCATGTCCTCGATGAGTTTCGATGACTGAATGGATCTCACCAGGAGTTAACGCTGAAAAATATTTTCCACCGCCACCATGGCAGTGAATGTCCACAAAACCTGGAATTAAAACACCATCAATAATTTGATCAGGGGAGGGATTGACACCTTTATTGACCGACCTAATGAGATTCTCAGATATTTCTACCCAGGTGTCGCCAACAAGCGCGCCAGCAATTACCGCTGATTTTGCTTGAATGATCATTGATTAACCAACCAGATCGCGATTGCGCTTGATTTCGCGATCATGTTTACAAGGCATTTCTAAATGCTTGGCATAGCAAGGATCACACAGCAGAACGAGTTGGTGACACTCTGGCTTTTGGCAGTTTCTAAACTCTTTAGTCAAACCTTCACAGTGTGCACACTTTCCAATTAACTTGGTGTGATCACTGAAATCAATTGTTAGGCGGTCATCAAATGTATAAAGCGAGCCTTCCCATAGCCCGTCATCGCCAAAAGCATTTCCATAGCGAACAATGCCGCCTTTAATTTGATAGACCTCTTTAAAGCCACGGTTCTTCATAACGACTGAAAGGATTTCGCAGCGAATACCGCCAGTGCAGTAAGTAACTATTGGTTTGTCCTTCATATGGTCGTACTTGCCACTTTCAATCTCTTTAACAAAATCATGTGACGTAGTTACATCCGGAACTACGGCATCTTTAAATTTACCGACTTTGGCTTCAAAGGCATTGCGGCCGTCAAAGAAAACTACTTCATCGCCACGTTCTTCAACGAGCTTATTAACTTCTTCTGGACGTAAGTGAACTCCGCCACCGATTACACCATTTTCATCAACTTTAATTTCACCTGGATTCCCAAAAGCTACAAGTTCATCTTTAATTTTAATTTTTAACTTAGGAAAGTCATTGCCAGTGCCTTCAGACCATTTGAAATCAATCTTTTTGAATCCTGGATATTGGCGAGTGGCTTTGATGTATTTCTTGACATCATCCATGTGTCCACCGAGGGTGCCGTTGATTCCATGGGGTGAAATTAAAATGCGTCCCTTTATATTAAGAGATTCACATAAAGTTTTTTGCCACAACTTAACCGCTTCAGGGTCGGCAATTGGTGTAAAGCCATAGTAGAGAATGATTTTATTAAAGTTCATTTCACTTGGCCCTTTCTGCTAAAAGCAATGAAACCAATTCGTGTGGTTCAAAAGATTGCGGCCATTGTGGGTTTTGACGACCAACACCATGGGCAATAACAAAAGAAGCGCGCTCCCGTGCACTATCTCCACCATGCCCACCTTCATCAATGTGTCCGTGATCAGTTGTTATAACAACTAACCATGGCTCTTCTTGATTAGCACGGGCTTGTACTGCTTGAAGTAAATTATCCAAGTAAGCATCGATTCGCGCAATTGCCCCCTTGTATTCATCACCTATTGAGCCAAAAGCATGACCTGCTTCATCGACTCCACAGAAATAGATAAAGGAGACGTCAGGTGCGTGCTGGGAAATTGCGTAGTTCGCCGCTGCGGCAATCTCAGCGTCAACTTGCGTGTATCCATACGTTTCACCATCACGAACTAATACACGGTGGCGAAGTCCTTTGGCTTGTTCACGACGCTCATGAATAACTGGTCCATGACCAATCGGATCAACAAGAGGTGGCCATCCAGCTGCAGCAAAAGTTGTAGTGCTCTGATCTTGATAGTAAGCGCGTGATAAAAGATCTGGTCGATGCAAAAGTTTATGACCGGTAAATGAATTGTCAGTAACACCATGTTGCGCGTGAGTTGAACCGGTTAGTAACGTTGACCAACTTGGTCCAGACCATGTTGGGGGCTCAATAGTTATTGGAGTGAAAAATCCTTTTTCTTTCAACGCCGCCAATGTAGGAGCATGTGAAAGCGCGGTATCTAAGTTAAGTCCGTCGATGCCGATTAAAAGGATTTTACTTTTCATTTATGCGATTGCTGCAGAGATTGCTTGGGTGTGCTCAGGTGATGATCCACAGCAAGAACCAACTATGTTGACTCCTAGCTCCTTCATTTCTTTGGCATAACGCGCCATTTCTTCAGGTGTGCCATCATAAATAAATTCATCACCTTGAAGCTTAGGTAGGCCTGCATTTGATTGCGTAATAATAAAGACACCTTCTGGTCGAGCTTCTACTAACTCTTTTGCAATCTGGGACATTTCATCAGTACCGCGCCCGCAGTTTGCGCCAATGATTCGGACTCCCAGGCCTGCTAAATGTTTAATGGCCATCCCTGGCTTAACGCCCATCATGGTTCGTAAATTTGTATCAAAACTTAGCGTTGCAATAATTGGCATACCAGGAGCAACTTCCTGGGCCGCTGCAACTACTGCTTCAACTTCACTGAGATCTGACATAGTCTCTATAAGTATCGCGTCAATTCCACCTGCAACAAGGGCGCGGATTTGTGCGGCAAATAGAGCCTTACCTGATTCAAGAGTCAACGTTCCCATTGGTTCCATTAATTCGCCAGAAGGTCCGATATCGCCCATGACAAAACAATTGCTGTGACGGTCTGCAACTTTGCGGGCAATTACTGCGCCAGCTTTATTTAGCTCTTCTAGGCGATCTTCAAGTCCGTGCATTGCAAGTCGACCTGCAGTTCCACCAAAAGTATTTGTTGTAAGAAAATTCGCACCTGCTGCTGCATACGCTTCTAGTACAGCTTCAATCTCCTCAGGCTTTTCAACGTTCCACAGTTCAGGTGCGCCGCCATCAGTTAATCCGCGCGCCTGCAGCATTGTTCCCATTGCACCATCAGATGTAAGAGTTGCCTTTTCTAAAGCATCGTAAATTGCAGACATTATTTCTCTCCTAGCGAATCAAGTAGTGCGGCTAATTTCTCTTCATCTAGTTCTTCTTCTAATTCTTGAGCAATACGCGCAGCTAAAACTTCAGGAGAATCACTTGCTTCTACCCATGGATCGCGGTTCCAACCAGATGTATAAGCATCAGCATCGATTGCACCTAAGCGCATTGCTGCCTCATCGATTGCCTCTTGAAAGCGAGATGCCAACATGACTTTGATAGTTGTTTCGTCCATACGTGCAACAACCATTGATGGAATTTCACGCCAGCGCATGATTTGATATTGGCTCATGCGACAATTCTATAGGCTCAATTCCTAGGCTTTAACTCACTCAAGCAGTAGCCTTCTCCACATGATTGATCTACATTCAGTTGATTTGTGGCAACAGGCTGCGGTAATTATTGATGCCGTTATAGCCGCCATACTTGGTTCCCTTATTGGCTGGGAACGTGACCGGGCTGGTAAATCAGCTGGGCCTCGCACAATGGCTTTAGTGTGTGCATCATCTGCCGTCATCGTGGCAATTGGAGCAGTTATGGATATTGAAGCAAAGTACGGTGATCCCACACGTGCCCTTCATGCAGTCATTACTGGAATTGGTTTCCTAGGTGCCGGCTTAATTTTTACTAATACCCGCGCAGGTTCTTCTGGAATCGGCGGCGTAACAACTGCGGCAACAGTTTTCACAACGGCTGCAGTTGGTGTGGCAGTAGGCCTAGGTTTTCAAGTCGCAGGAGCTGGCTTAACGGTAGTTATTCTTATTATTTTGCGATCAACGCAAGTAATTGAAAAAACAACCAACCGCCACGATTAACGTTTATTAATTTTTAAAACAACGTTTCGATCAGTGGCTCGACCTAACCACCAATCAATCCCATGCTTAGCGCCTAGCTCTGGCCGCTTTTGCCAGACATTTGCGCTAATCGTTCGCGACAAAGCTGCAATCTCTAACGGGGTAGAAGTATCTGCATAGTCCGTGCCGGCTGCGTGATCTACAACAGTTAAACCAAAGTAAGTGTCGCCAGATTCATCAACAACAATTTCAACGGTACGTGACTGTTGTGGCCAATCTGCATGGGATGCAGTTTCAATCTGCCAGAAACCACTCTCTTCTTCCTTTGCACCTATCCACTCAACATGGTGGCGATGTTCATGACCTGCTAGCCAGGCAATTACTTTCGGATATTTAAGAAGCATCTGTTGGATTTCATCAACACATACTCTGCGTCCTACTGGTGCGTAATCATTAAACATTTTGCTCAAGGGATGATGTGAAGCCAATACAACTGGCCGATCTGATTGGGCAACTTCGTTTTCAAGCCATTCGAACTGTTCAGAATCCATAGAACCTTGCCAGCCACCAAAGTGGTTGACGCTATCAATCACAATAAGTTTCACACCTTGTATGAACGTTGAGTAGTACATAGTTTTTTCACGCGCATTTTCTTCAGTGAAACCATGACCACGAGGTTGACCGGGGGAGTCAAGATGCAATTGCGCATATTCACCGCGTTCAATTGCTCTGCGTTCTAGATCTGCGGCAACATCAATAAAAGGTGCATCATCGGCGGGCGGGTATCCCGCAGGCCCAACTTCGCGAAACTGCATCAGAACTTCGAATAGTGGCGCAGTAGTAGGCAAAGCTGTGTATCGCTTTGCTCCCACCATCTCTTTTGCAGAGGAATCTGATGGCGCAACAGTTCCCTGTAGCAATGCATCATGATTGCCGTGTACGGCAAACCAAGGAAAATTTAATCCAGTTGCTTTAAAAGGTGCTCGACAAGAGTTTAATAAGTCTGGAACAACAGGAAATCCATATTTAGCACGTGGGTCGTCATCTTCTTTTCCTGGCGGTGTTCCGTGGGGGTGCCAATACCGTGTGTCGTAGTGTTCTGCACCATCATCGATGACGCCTTCATACTTAGAAAAATCACCAGAGTCAGGTCTAATTTCTAATCCATCAAGTAGAGCTAAGTACCAATCGACTTCATTTTTTTGCGCATTATCAGTTGTGTCCCCAGTGATTATTGCGCCTGCAATTTCATGGCCAGAAAGTGGGCCGGTTGTAATTGTGTTGAGCGATTGCACCATTGATTCAACAACATGAGGCGAGAGCATTGAATGTGCGCGATAAGTACCAATAGTTCCGACTTGTTCGCGAATTGGACTATCTGGATCTGCATGACGATCTAAATATTCAGGTCGAGTAGGTGATTGAGCATCGCAGACATGCAGGTCAGAAAGATGGTGGAGAATTAAAAGCGGCCTGCTCTTTTTAGGAAATGTATGACCACAATGTGGTTCGGCAGGCACGGTAACCAGGTCGCGCCAGCCTAGAGAGTTAGCCTCTCCGCGTTCAAATGCCATAGTCAGTATCCTAGCCAAATGGAAAGTAAAGCAGCGAGCATCATCGTCTTAAGTGGCGGCACAAGTTCGCGCTTTGGTGCCGATAAATCGCAAGCAATTTTGGGTCATCAACAGTTAATTCATCACGTGCTTGCCAGTATCCCTAATGAATTTGAAATTATCGTTGTAGGAGCAGATCCGTTATTTCTTGGTGCACCATATACATGCGTGCAAGAGAACCCGATTGGCGGCGGGCCAGTAGCTGGAATTAGCGCCGCACTTGAAATCTGCAAAAGTGAAGTTGCCGGTGTAATTGCAACTGACATGCCTTTTGCGCTTTCGCATATGCTGCAGTTATATACCGCAATGACTTCTCACGACGATGCGGTTATGTACGTTGATAGCGCGGGATTTAGACAACCACTGGCTGCAGTGTATCGAGTTGATGCGCTAGAGCAGGCGCTATCAAAGCTCGGCGATGTGCACGGTCAATCCATGCGAGCATTAATTTCGCATCTGCAGGTTCATGAAATACCTATGAGCCCAGAGGTTGAAAAAGCAATGATTGATGTTGATACCCCACATGATTTAGTTGTAGCAATGCAATATTTGGCGACTTTATGAAAACCCTAATTGAGGGTAGTTGGGATGATGCTCGCGCAATTGCTAGTAATACTTTTATACAGTTGAAATCTGAATGCTTACCAGTTGCTCTGTGCATCGGGCGCACACTTGCAGTTAATGCAAAATCTCTTGTTGATCTGCCTACATATGCAACTTCTGCAATGGATGGCTATGCCGTATCGGGGTCAGGGCCGTGGCAGATTATTGGAGAAGTTAAAGCTGGTCTACCAATGAAAACTGCCCTTGAATCTGGACAATCTGTAGGTATCGCAACTGGTGCGGTTATCCCAGAAAATACTTTTGGAGTTATCCGCTGGGAAGTTGCACAGGTGGATGGAAATTTGTTAACGGGCACAGTGAATAAAGATCAAGATATTCGACCACCAGCACATGAATGCAAGGCCGGTGATGTAATTATTAAATCCGGTACAGTCCTTAATCCTGCGATGATTGGATTACTCGCGGCAGCTGGCTTTGATGAGATTGATGTAGTAGTTCAACCACGTGTTGCACTTGTCTTGCTCGGAGATGAAATTCAACTGAGTGGCATTCCACGCGATGGATTACTAAGAGATGCGCTAGGACCGCAGCTGCCTGGTTGGCTTGTGGCAATGGGTGCACAAATTACAAGCACCCAATATATTTCCGATGACATTAATCTTGTTGTAAAAGCACTTAAAGACTCTTGCGAAAAGGCTGACATTGTCATTACGACAGGAGGAACTGCGCAAGGTCCTCGCGATTATTTGCATGGTGCGTTAGAAACAATCACCGCAGAGATTTTGGTTGATTCAGTAAAAGTTCGACCGGGTCATCCAATGCTGTTAGCACGAAAAGGTGATGTTGCAATACTTGGTCTACCTGGAAATCCACAATCTGCAATTGTTGCGCTAGTTTCACTAGGGCAGCCAGTAATTACATCCCTATTAGGGCAAGGGCCAAAAATTCTTCCCACCATAATTACACACGATGAATTAAGCGCACCAAAAGATTGCACTCGCCTAATTATTGGCAACCTTATTGATGGCCAATTTCATGTTGCTCCATATTTAGGCTCAGCAATGCTTCGCGGATTAGCTCATTCTGCTGGCTTTGCAGTTGTTACTGCACCTGTAACGGCGTCAGGCGAGCGAGTGCGCTGGTTATACTTACCGACATGAGCGATGGATTAACACACTTAAATAGTTCTGGTGAAGCCAACATGGTTGATGTAACTGGCCGTGACATCACTGTACGCGAAGCGATAGCTTCGGGTCGAGTAATTCTTTCCTCGCATGTAGTTGCATTGTTACGTGATGGAACAACTCCCAAAGGTGATGTCTTATCTACTGCACGTATTGCTGGAATTATGGCGGCTAAAAAGACAAGCGAACTTATTCCATTGTGCCACCCGATTGCCATTAATAAAATTTTAGTTGAATTATGGATAAATGATTCTGGTGTGGAAATTAGATCCAAAGTCATAACTTCCGATCGAACTGGTGTCGAAATGGAGGCATTAACCGCCGTTGGCGTAGCCGGTTTAACGATTATCGACATGGTTAAAGCTCTTGATCCCAGTGCTGAGATTACTGAGATTCATGTTGATTCAAAATCAGGCGGAAAGAATGGCGATTGGAAGCGGGAGTGAACAGCCTTTCAGCTGTTGTAATCACGGCAAGTAATCGTGCATCACGCGGTGAATATAGCGATCTAAGTGGAGAGAAACTTGCAAAAGGTTTAACTGATTTGGGTTATCAAGTAAGTGGTCCATATGTTGTTGCCGACGATATTGATTTGATAAGAGAGCAATTAACTTTAGCATTAGCTAAAAAAATTCGTCTCATTGTTACAACTGGTGGGACCGGAGTTTCACCAACTGATATCACTCCAGAGGCGACTACTCCTTTTATTGAAAAAAGTATCCCAGGATTTTCTGAAGCAATTCGTGCATATTCGCGAGAACACGTTCCAACTGCTGATCTAACTAGAGGCATTGCGGGCACTAATGGCGCTTCATTGATTATTAACTTACCTGGCTCCCCAGGCGGAGTTTCTGATGGTTTAGTAATAATCCAGCGCCTAGCTGGACATATTCTTGACCAACTTGATGGCAAGGATCATTGATGCCACAACTTGTGTATGCAAAAGTAACTGAAGATTTGATTCATATTTCAGACTTATCAAAGATGGTTGCCAATCAAAGTAGTGGAGCAGTAGTTACTTTCGCGGGTGAAGTTCGAAATCATGATGGTGGTAAGCAGGTAGCTTCGCTTACATATGAAATTCACCCAAGTGCACCAGAGCAAATTCGCCTGATTACAGAAAATCTGCTGCACCGATTTGAAATTGAAAAAGTTGCCGTATCTCATCGTTATGGCGACATTGCCATCGGTGAAACAGCATTTGCAGTTGCCGTTTCTGCTGCTCACCGACAGGCAGCCTTTGAGGCATGCTCTGCCATAGTAAATGAAGTTAAAGAGAAGTTGCCTATTTGGAAGTATCAAAAATTTACTGACGGAACTGATGAATGGGTCAATTGCGCTTAAGTTTTAAGTAATTAGCCACCAGCAAAACGTGGCAGTACATCAATAAAACTGCCAGCGTTAATTGCCATATCCATATCGTGAACTGCCACCGAGTCAACAAGAAATGAACATTGGTCAATCACATGAGCCAGTTGTGGATTTTGGGCACACAGATGTTCCAGTATCGACGATAAATTTCCAGGCTCACTTTTGGCCACGCTCACTCCAGCAGCTGCGCGTGCGGCAGCAAAGTAGCGAATCTCTATATCCATAGCCATATCGCCATTGTATGGTAACCCAGTGCTTGAGTACATCATTATTTTCTTCACTGGCATCCTTGTCGGCGGAATAAACGGGATGGCTGGGGGAGCATCAGTAATTTCTTATCCAGTTTTACTTGCAACAGGTATGTCACCCGTAAGTGCGGCAATTTCAAATGCGCTCGGTGTTACGCCGGCAAACTTCTTTGCCCTCATCGCTGTTCGTCATCAAATGCGTGCTTACTTTGAGGAATACAAAAAGCTGATCTATATTTCAATCATCGGCTCAACAACTGGAGCTATTTTGTTGTTAAGCGTGCCGCCAGGTGTTTTTGAGAAGATGGTTCCATTTCTTCTGCTATTTGCTAGCTTGTCTTTCCTAATTAAGGCAAAGCCTGATCGCGGCGCCCGGCATGCACTTGTTGAAAAAATTGGAATCGCAGCAAGTGGGCTCTATTGCGGATACTTCGGACCAGGCCAAGGCGTAATGGTGATCGCGGTTCTAGCTCGCGATATTCGCCGGGATCCAAGAACGCTTAATACAGCCAAAAATTTAATTGTCGGTTGGACTTCCTTGATCTCTAACATCATCTACATCTTTAGTGGCAAAGCGCATTGGGGCGCAGTCATTGCCTTGGTCATTGGCGCCAGTATTGGTGGAACATATGGGGGACGATATGCGGCCAAGATGCCGGCCGTCCTCTACCGCGCTTTGATTTTGACCGTGGGCTTTGGCGCTTCAGCCTGGCTCTTTGCCAAGTACTACCTGAGCTAAGAATCTCTCGCCCGCGCCCCTGTTCATTGGTATATCACTGATATATCATCGCCAATGTGAGCCAAGCTATCCACATCCTCTCGCGTGAGAGCAGTTCTATGTCCGAGCTGGCCTATAGCCGAATTCGTTCAATGATCATCACATTAGAACTTGAACCAGGATCTCTCATTAGTGAAAGCGCGTTAATGAGCACGTTAAAGATGGGGCGAACTCCCATACGTGAAGCTCTGCGCTCGCTGGCAAATGAAAAACTTGTTGAGGTGTATCCACGTCGGGGAATGTTTGTTTCTCGGGTCGATGTTGCAAATCTTTCGCAACTCTCTGAAACCAGAGCAGTCCTTGAGATTAAGGCGGCAGAACTTGCTGCAACACGTTCAACTGCGGCAGACCAAGAGATTACAAAAGCTTTGATTAAAGAGATCAATGCCATTAAGGGAGATTTAGATATGCCAACCCTTATTGGTTTAGATCAACGTATCCATCACCATATTTATCAATGTACACATAATGAGTTTCTAACAGCAGCGCTAGATAACTATTACGCGCATGCGTTGCGAATCTGGTTCTTGGCCTTAGATCGAGTTGAGCATTTAGCCGATGCAATTATCGAGCACCGAGCATTACTTGAGGCAATTGCAAGCAATGATCCAAAAGCAGCATCCAAGGCAATGAAAGAGCACGTTGAAGGTTTTGAGTCTGAAATTCGTAAATCTCTATAACTACCACCAATAGAAAAAGGAAATGAAGATATGAGTAAGTTACCTGCAAAGGCAAAGTGCGTTGTTATCGGCGCTGGAATCGTCGGCAATGGCATGGTCTATCACCTTGCAAAGTTAGGCTGGACTGACATAGTTCAGATTGATAAAGGACCACTTCCTAACCCTGGTGGATCAACTGGTCACGCATCTAACTTCATTTTCCCTGTAGATCATTCAAAAGAAATGACGGCGATTACTGCCGAAAGTATGCGCCAGTACAAAGAGTTTGGCACATTCACTGAAACTGGCGGAATTGAAGTTGCTCGCTCGAAAGAGCGCATGCAAGAGCTTGCACGTCGCATTACATCTGCAAAGTCTTGGGGAATTGATGGTGGTCAAATCCTTACTCCTGCAGAAGTAAAGAAATTAGTGCCATACATCGATGAAACAATCATTCTCGGTGGTTATTACCAGCCAACTGTGGGTGTTGTTGACTCACTTCGCACCGGAACAATCATGCGCGAAAAAGCGCAAGAGATGGGCGCTGCGCAATCTTTTGCTAACGTGGAAGTTCAAGACATCACGGTTGAAAACGGTGTAGTAAAAGCTGTTGTTACAGATCAAGGCACAATCGAAGCCGAATACGTTGTTATCGCTACAGGTTGCTGGTC
>CAFBOQ010000002.1_pt1 | contig 56499 bp, 51 predicted proteins | sample 7269481 | NCBI WGS metagenome assembly CAFBOQ01 (sample SAMEA6814123, study PRJEB35770) | uncultured Actinomycetes bacterium | biome: Freshwater; feature: Freshwater reservoir; material: water | place: Czech Republic | collected 2017-07-26 | depth 30m m | reverse complement strand
TACTCGCCAGTACTGCGTAGTTAATGAGTTGATCAGCGCCTTATCTAGTGCCGCTCTTAGCATTTGCTTGCCCATGACATGTACCGTAGGGGTATGAGCCGTGATCTGCATACAACTGCCGGAAAAATTCAGGATCTTCAAGCGCGAATAGAGGAAGCCGTGCACGCTGGCTCTGCGCGCGCCGTTGAGAAGCAACATGCCAAGGGAAAAAATACTGCCCGCGAGCGAATTGAAATGTTGGTTGACGCAGATTCATTTACCGAAATTGATGAGTTTGCGCGCCACCGTTCAACACAATTTGGAATGGAAAATAACCGTCCTTATGGTGATGGTGTTGTAATTGGTACGGCAACCGTTGATGGGCGACCAATTGCCTTGTACTCACAGGATTTCACGATCATGGGTGGATCTTTAGGTGAAGTTCATGCAGAAAAAATTGTAAAGATTGCAGAGTTTGCATTAAAGAGTGGAATCCCACTTATTGGAATCAATGACTCCGGTGGAGCTCGTATTCAGGAAGGTGTTGCATCCCTTGCTGGCTATGGAAAAATTTTTCGACTTAACACGCGATCATCAGGTGTGATTCCTCAAATCTCTTTGATCCTTGGGCCTTGCGCGGGTGGTTCAGCTTATTCACCTGCTCTTACTGATTTTACAGTGATGGTAAATGAAACGTCGCACATGTTTATTACCGGACCAGATGTCATTAAAACTGTTACAGGTGAAGAAGTAGGAATGGAAGAACTTGGTGGAGCTCGTACTCATAATGTGCGTACCGGTAACTCACATTACTTGGCAGAAAATGAAGCCGATGCTATTGATTATGTAAAGGCTCTACTTTCTTACTTGCCATCAAATAACATGGATAGAGCGCCTCATCTTCCACCAACAGAGACATTAGAGAAGAAAGCTTCAGATACCGCGCTTGATACTTTGATTCCAGATAGTCAAAATCAGCCATATGACATGAAGGTTTTAATTCAAGCTTTAGTTGATGAAGGTGAATTCCTAGAAGTTCACGCCCTCTATGCTCCAAACATCGTTGTTGGTTTTGCCCGCATCGAAGGTGAATCAATTGGAATTATTGCAAATCAACCTAATCAATTAGCTGGAACTCTTGATATTAACTCCAGCGAAAAAGCTGCACGATTCTTGCGTTTTTGCGATGCATTCAATATCCCAATTCTTACACTCGTTGATGTTCCAGGTTTCCTGCCGGGAACTGAACAAGAATGGGATGGAATCATTCGCCGTGGCGCTAAGTTGCTCTATGCCTATGCTGAAGCATCGGTCCCACTAGTAACACTGATTACACGTAAAGCTTATGGCGGCGCCTTTATCGTTATGGGATCAAAATATCTTGGTAGCGATATTAACTTTGCGTGGCCAAGTGCTGAGATTGCAGTGATGGGCGCACAAGGGGCAGTTAATATTTTGTATCGCAAGGAAATCGCTGATGCTAAAGATCCAGTTGCTGCACGAGCCAAGCTAATCGATGATTACAATGAATCGTTAGCTAATCCTTATCTAGCTGCTGAACGTGGAACAATTGATACAGTCATTGAGCCAAATCAATCACGTGCATACATCACCAAAGCATTTAGAACTTTGCGCACCAAGCGCGACACTTTACCTGCTCGTAAACATGGAAATATTCCGCTTTAATGGAGTTTTCAATTATTAAAGGGGATCCGACCCCTGAAGAAATGGCCGCAATTGAATCGGCTTTGGCAAAGCACAAGCGCCAAGAGTTAAAACCTGTGCTTCGACGAAGCCTTTATGGCTTGCCGCAACTGCGACAAGGCTTAACTCATAAAATCACTTTTGGTACACGAAAGAATGCATAAGCAATGCCTAGAATTGTTTTAGCTTCTGCATCGACGTCCAGGCGCCGGCTGCTTGAGTCTGCAGGATTAAAGCCAACGATTATGGTCAGCCATGTTGATGAGGAAACCGAGTTTTTCAACTCAATGACCCCTGCTGACATGGTTATAGCTCTAGCTATAACTAAAGCACACACAATTCGTGAGCAAATCGATTTTCCTGCAATTATTATCGGTTGCGATTCTACTTTCGAGTTTGATGGGGTGTCACTGGGAAAACCAGCAACACCAGAAATTGCAATAGAGCGTGCATCACGCGTTCGAGGTAATTCTGGTCTGCTACATACTGGGCACTGTATTATTGATACGACAAAGGACAAAGAAATTTCTAGCATTGTCACTACTAAAGTCACATTTGACAATATGACGGACTCTGAAATTATGGACTACGTAGCAAGTGGTGAGCCCTTACATGTTGCAGGTGGCTTTACGCTCGATGGCTTTAGTTCGCCATTCATTCCTTCAATTGAAGGTGACTACACCAATGTTGTAGGTATTTCGATGCCATTCCTTAGAAAAGCGTTTGAGCAGCTTGGGTATTCGTGGCCAGAGGTCAAGGTGATGCAATGAAACGCGTTCTGATTGCTAACCGAGGTGAAATCGCAGTTCGTATAATTCGGGCCTGTAAAGATCATGGTTTACAAAGTGTTGCGGTTTATTCAGAGGAAGATCGCACTTCAATTCATGCACAGATGGCCGATTCCGCCTATTCACTACAGGGAACAACTGCAACACAAACGTATTTAAATATTGAAAAACTAATAGTAGTAGCTAAAGAGTCTGGCGCTGATGCAGTTCATCCCGGCTATGGATTTTTATCTGAAAACGCAAACTTTGCTCAAGCAGTGCATGATGCTGGATTGATCTGGATTGGGCCACCACCTGCTGCAATTCGAGCCCTTGGTGACAAAGTTTCTGCCAGAAAAATTGCGGCAAAAGCTGGAGCCCCACTTGTTGCCGGTACAGAGGATCCAGTTGAAGGACATGAAGAGATTTTAGCTTTTGCAAAAGAGCATGGTTTACCTGTAGCGATTAAAGCTGCTCATGGTGGTGGTGGGCGTGGGTTAAAAGTTGCTCGCACACTGGAAGAAATTCCAGAGTTGTTTGCATCGGCCGTTCGCGAAGCAATCAGCGGATTTGGTCGTGGGGAATGTTTCGTTGAACGCTATCTAGATAAGCCGCGTCACGTTGAAACTCAGGTTTTAGTTGATAAACATGGACATGCAGTTGTTGTTAGTACACGTGATTGTTCGCTTCAACGTCGTCATCAAAAACTCGTCGAAGAAGCTCCCGCACCTTTCTTAACTCCAGCTCAAGAGCAAGAGCTATATCGTTCAAGTAAAGCGATAATGAAAGAGGCTGGTTATATTGGAGCTGGTACCTGTGAATTCTTAATTGGCTTGGATGGAACAATTTCATTCTTAGAAGTTAATACTCGTTTACAAGTAGAACACCCAGTCAGTGAAGAAATTACAGGCATAGACTTGGTGCGTGAACAGTTCCGAATCGCAATGGGTGAATCTCTAGGTTTTGATGATCCAGTAATTCGAGGTCACTCAATTGAGTTCCGTATTAACGGTGAAGATCCTGGCCGTTCATTTTTACCAGCACCAGGGCGAATCACTGAGTGGGTAATTCCAACGGGACCTGGTGTGCGCGTGGATGCGGGTTTTAAAAACGGTGACACAATCGGCGGAAACTTTGATTCCTTACTCGCTAAATTAATTGTTACTGGCGCTACGCGCGAACAAGCTATTGAACGTGCCCGTCGAGCATTAGCAGAATTTACTATTGAAGGATTAGCGACAGCGCTGCCTTTTCATCGTGCGATTGTTGAAGATCCTGCATTCACGCAAGAATTCAAGATTTATACAAGCTATATCGAGAATGAATTTAACAATGTAATACCGATGTATCAGGCAACTGCGCTGCCCCTAGAAACTCATATGGCGCCAGAGCATCTCATCACTGAAGTAAATGGAAAACGCTTTGAAGTACTAGTTCACGCCCCAAAGCCCGTTGTTAAGCGCCATCGTGCAAAGAAATCAATGGCCGGCGGAGCCGGAGGCACATCTTTAGCAAGTCCAATGCAGGGCACAGTAGTAAAGATTGCAGTTAATGAAGGTGACCGCGTTGAAATTGGTGACTTAATTTTTGTCCTTGAAGCGATGAAAATGGAACAGCCATTAATGGCCCACAAAGCTGGCGTTATCACTAATTTGAATGTGGTCATAGGTGCCACGGTTTCGAGTGGGACCACACTCTGTGACATCATTGATGCATGACAAATAGCGAACTCCTGTACTCAAATCCATTAGCGGCAGCAGCAGCTGCTGCTAAAGAAATCGCAGAGCGAACAGGTGTTGCCGCACATGATGTTGCCCTTGTTATGGGGTCCGGTTGGGTGAGCGCTGTTGATGCACTTGGTAATCCTGCTTACGAGTGCAACGCACAAGATTTAACCGGTTTTCTTCCTCCTACTGTTGAAGGCCACTCAGGCAAAGTCCGCTCGTATGAAATTGATTCAAACGGAAAGAAATTACGTGCACTTGTATTTCTTGGCCGCACACATCTTTATGAAGGCAAAGGTGTTGAACCAGTTGTGCATAGTGTGCGGGCTGCAGTCAAAGCTGGCTGCAAAATTATAATTCTTACTAACGCTTGTGGTGGAATAAATAAAGGCTTCACAGTTGGTCAGCCTGTTTTAATTCGTGACCATATTTCCTTGACCGCAGTATCGCCTCTTTCAGGTGCAACATTTGTAGATTTAACAGATCTTTACAGCAAGCGCATCCGTGAAATTGTTAAGACAGAAGACGCTTCACTTCAAGAAGGCGTCTACGTACATTGGCGTGGACCAACATATGAAACTCCTGCTGAGATTTTAATGATGCGCACAATGGGCGCAGATTTAGTTGGTATGTCCACTGTCCCCGAAGCAATTGCAGCTCATGCACTTGGCGCTGAAGTTCTTGGTATCTCATTAGTTACTAATGCTGCAGCTGGTGTAACCGGTGAAAAACTTAATCACGAAGAAGTTATTGCCGCTGGAAAGGCCGCTGCAGATCGAATGGGCGCTCTTCTCAAAGGGGTAATTCCGAAGTTATTCTAGGAACATGGATCTCACACAAGAAGTTAAAGCGTGGATTGCTGATGATCCAGATCCAAAAACCGCTGCTCAATTACAACAGTGGCTTGACTCCAATAACGAAGTAGAACTTAGAACTTCATTTTCTGGCTTTTTGCAGTTTGGTACTGCTGGCCTGCGTGGACCAGTTCGCCCAGGACCTTCAGGAATGAATCGCGCAGTTGTCGGGCGCGCAGCGGCAGGAATTGCCGCATATATGAAAGAGCGCAATTTAACTACAGTCGTTATCGGTCGTGATGCCCGACATGGTTCTGAGGATTTTACTTTTGAAACCGCAGAGATAATGAATGGCGCAGGGATGAAGGTTTATGTACTTCCGCGTCCACTTCCAACACCAGTTCTAGCTTTTGCAACAAATTATTTAAAATGTGATGTCGGCATCATGGTCACGGCAAGCCACAACCCTCCACAAGATAACGGTTATAAAGTTTATTTGGGTGGAACAGTCGATGGCATTCTCTACCGTGGTTCTCAAATAGTTTCTCCAACAGATGAATCTATTGCCGCAAAAATTGATGCTATTACTTCGCTTGCATCACAACCACGCGGCAAAGAATTGACAACTGTAGACGAGGAAGTTGTTCATAAATATGTCAGTATCACCGCCGGGCTTGCACATCGCCCGGGAAATTTAAAGATTGTCTACACAGCAATGCATGGTGTTGGAACCGAAACATTGCAGCATGTTTTTCATAAGGCTGGCTTTGCTCAACCTATTTTGGTTGATGCCCAAGCACAACCTGATCCAGATTTTCCAACTGTTGCGTTTCCAAACCCTGAAGAACCTGGTGCAATTGATTTAGCTTTAGAAACTGCTCGTGCTTTTGATGCTGATTTAGTGATAGCAAATGATCCTGATGCAGATCGTTGCGCAGCTGCGGTAAATGACCCAATTAAAGGGTGGCGGATGCTGCGTGGAGATGAGTTAGGTGTTGTATTCGGTGAAGCCATTGCCCGCACAACATCTAAGGGAATTCTGGCCAACTCCATTGTTTCTTCATCAATTTTAAGCAAAATCGCTTCACACTACAACCTTGATTATAAGCAGACGTTAACGGGCTTTAAGTGGCTAGCCAAGATAGATGGATTAACTTTTGGGTATGAAGAAGCACTGGGTTACGCCGTTGACGCGATTACTGTTAACGACAAAGATGGAATTTCTGCGGCGATAAAGTTGGCACAAATTGCAACTGATTTAGCCCTTGAAAATAGAACTATTTTAGATTTACTTGATGAAGTTTGGGCACGGCACGGTTTTCATGCCACTGAGCAAATATCAATTCGATTAACACAGCTTTCACAAGTAGGTGAGATCATGGGTGGATTACGAACACATCCACCAAAGGAGATTGCCGGACGCCTGGTTGAATCCATTGAAGATTTAGCGGCACCAACCGATGGTTTGCCGCCAACTGACGGGTTACGTATCTGGCTTGACGGTGGTATTCGAATTATCATTCGTCCAAGTGGCACAGAGGCAAAAATGAAGTGTTACATTGAGGTTATTGCAAAAGATTCATCAGCTGCACAAATAGTTTTAGATCAGTTACGAGCCCCATTGAAGGAATTGTTATCGTGAGTTATTACGGTTTAGTCGATGGCACTGAAGCCTCCCTCAAAAAATACTTAGCCTCTTTATCGGGTGTGGATCAAGTCGGAGCCGATGCCCGTGCTGCCATGTTGGCTACAAGAAGTATTAAGGCTGCATCAAAGCGTTGGGCAATTGATACCGCGATTTCGATGGTGGACTTAACAACGCTAGAAGGTGCGGATACACCTGGAAAAGTTCAAGCACTGTGTTCAAAAGCAGTTCGCCCAGATCCCACTGATTCAACCGTTCCTAGTGTTGGTGCAGTCTGCGTTTATAACGACATGGTTGGAATTGCTAGAGCGCACCTAGATCTTATTGGCGGAGAACACGTTGGTGTTGCAGCGGTTTCTACGGCTTTCCCATCTGGGCGTGCATCTATGGCAGTGAAAATTCAAGATACTCAAGATGCCGTCGATGCCGGTGCATCTGAAATTGATATGGTTATAGATCGAGGCGCTTTTCTCTCTGGCCGCTACATCGAAGTTTTTGATGAAATCGTAAAAATCCGCGAAGTATGTGGAGACAAAGCACACCTAAAAGTTATCTTTGAAACTGGAGAGCTTGTTACATATGACAATGTTCGAAAAGCATCGTTTTTGGCAATGGCCGCTGGAGCTGATTTTATTAAAACTTCTACCGGCAAAGTTGCACCGGCTGCAACGGCTCCTGTAGTTCTTGTGATGCTGGAAGCAGTACGTGATTTTTATGCCATGACCAAGGTACAAATTGGGGTAAAACCTGCCGGCGGCATTAGAAATACTAAGGATGCAATCAAGCAGCTGGTGCTGGTAAATGAAACTGCGGGCCCAGAGTGGCTAAAACCGTCTCTATTTCGTATCGGTGCAAGCGCGTTGCTTAATGACCTACTAATGCAACGCATGAAAATGGATGATGGCTACTACGCTAGCCCTCAGTACGTAACGATTGATTGATGGAGGAAAAATTGTCTTTTGAATATGCGCCAGCTCCAGAGTCGCGCGCGATCGTTTCGATTAAACCAAAATATGGCCATTTCATTGGTGGCAAATTTGTATCAGGCAATAAGCACTTTCCCACTATAAATCCGGCAACCGAAGAAGTGCTCTCACAGATCGCACTTGCCGGAAAAGCTGATGTAGACGCTGCTGTTAAGGCTGCGCGCAAGGCATACACAACAACATGGTCAAAAATGAGTGGGAAAGAGCGCGGAAAGTATCTTTTTCGTATTGCTCGGATCATGCAGGAACGCTCACGTGAATTCGCAGTATTAGAAACTTTAGATAATGGAAAACCTATCCGTGAATCTCGCGATGTTGATGTGCCACTAGCTGCTGCACATTTCTTTTATCACGCTGGCTGGGCCGACAAGCTTGAATATGCTGGTTTAGGTACCGTTCCAAAAGCACATGGAGTTGCCGGGCAAATTATTCCTTGGAACTTTCCATTGTTAATGTTGGCTTGGAAAATTGCACCCGCGTTAGCGGCCGGAAATACAGTTGTCTTAAAGCCTGCAGAAACTACATCACTAACTGCGCTTCTATTCGCAGAAGTCTGCCAGCAGGCCGAATTACCTGCAGGTGTTGTCAATATTGTTACTGGAGACGGTTCAACTGGCGCGCTCATTGTTAATCATCCCGGAATCGACAAAATCGCATTTACTGGATCAACTGATGTTGGAAAATTAATCGCCCGGGCTGTTGCTCCAACAAAAAAGAGTGTGACTTTGGAATTAGGTGGCAAAGCCGCCAATATCGTCTTTGAAGATGCAGCTATCGATGAAGCGGTAGAAGGTATCGTCAATGGAATTTTCTTCAATCAAGGCCACGTTTGTTGTGCAGGATCACGTCTGATATTGCAAGAGAGCGTTGCTGATGAAGTACTCGATAAGCTTAAGAATCGGATGGCAAAGATTCGCGTCGGTGATCCCATGGATAAAAATACCGATCTAGGAGCAATCAATAGTAAAGAGCAACTTTTAAAAATTCGTGAGTTAACTGCGGCCGGCGATTCAGAAGGTGCCGAGCGTTGGAGTGCACCATGTGATTTGCCAGGCAAAGGTTTCTGGTTTGCCCCAACTATTTTTACAGGAGTTACTCAAGCCCACCGTATCGCCCGGGAAGAAATCTTCGGTCCTGTGCTTTCAGTATTAACTTTTAGAACTCCGCAAGAGGCTATAGATAAGGCAAATAACACTCCATTTGGTTTATCTGCGGGCATTTGGAGCGAGAAAGGCTCTAAGGTTTTATGGGCAACACAGCAGTTGCGTGCCGGTGTTATATGGGCAAATACATTTAATAAATTTGATCCTACGTCACCTTTTGGTGGCTATAAAGAATCTGGTTGGGGTCGCGAAGGTGGGCGACATGGCTTAACTGCTTATTTGAAGGGAGTCTCACATGAGTAATCGAATCGATGTTAAAAAGACATACAAGCTTTTTATTAATGGAGCGTTCCCACGTACAGAATCTGGCCGTACCTATGAGGTAAAAAATGCTAAAGGTACTTTTATAGCCAATCCTTGTTTAGCATCTCGTAAGGATTTAAAGGATGCAGTCGTAGCGGCTCGAGCTGCTCAGTCGGGGTGGAATAAAGCCAGTGCCTACAACAAAGGACAAATTCTTTATCGAATTGCAGAAATGCTAGAAGGACGGCGTCCGCAGTTCGTAGATGAAATTATTACCGTCACCGGTGTAACTAAAGCTAAGGCTGAAAAAGAGGTTACTGATGCGGTTGATCGCTTAGTCTGGTATGCGGGCTGGACCGACAAGATTTCATCTCTTTCTGGTGCACTTAATCCAGTTGCTGGTCCCTATTACAACTTCACGATACCTGAAAGTATGGGTGTCATTGCGGCTATAGCTCCGGAATCACCATCGCTCCTTGGATTAATCGATGCCGTTACACCAATCATTGTTGGTGGTAATACCGTTATTGTCCTAGCAAGTACTAAGGCACCACTATCTGCAATGAGTTTTGCTGAGGTTGTTGCAACGAGTGATGTACCTGCAGGAGTTATAAATATTTTGACTGGCAAGAAAGATGAAATTGCACCTTGGATGGCTTCACACATGGATATCGATGGGTTAGATATTTCAGGTTTAAGTTCCAAAGCACATGGTGAAATTCGAATTGCTGGAGCGGAAAATCTCAAGCGAATTTACACGTTCAAATCAGCGGATCCAGGACGGATTTTGGCATTTTTAGAGCACAAAACCGTGTGGCATCCAATAGGCAATTAAAGAGAATTATTCAGCTGCAATACGTGCAAAAGCTGGCTTAATAGTTTCCTCAATGATCGCCAAACGCTCTGGATAGGAAATAAAGGCACTCTTCATTGCATTGATTGTGACTCGCTGCAGTTCTGTGAACCCCCAATTGAATGCTTTGACGGATTCACTCATTTCATGAGACATAGATGTCTGACTCATTAATCGATTGTCAGTATTCAAAGTTACTCGGAATCTAAGGCTGGCTAGAACACCAAGTGGATGTTCCTTGTAACTCTTGGCTGCTCCTGTTTGCAGATTAGAAGTGGGGCATAATTCAAGTGGAATCCGACGATCTCGCACATAAGAAGCTAATTTTCCTAACAGCGGTTCGCTTCCTGAAAAATCAATGTCATCGATAATTCTTACGCCATGACCTAAACGCTCAGCACCACACAGCTGAATCGCTTCCCAAATAGAAGGAAGTCCATAGGCTTCACCCGCATGAATTGTGAAATGTGCGTCCTCTTGTCTCAGATATTCAAAAGTCTTTAACTGATCACTTGGCGGAAAGCCATCTTCTGGGCCAGCAATATCAAAGCCAATAACACCTTTGTCACGGAATTTAACAGCGAGTTCAGCGACCTCTTGGCTTAATTTGTTTTGACGCATTCCACATAATAAAGATTCAACTCGGATATTAAAACCTTCTTCGCGTGCCGCCAGCTCGCCAGATCGAAATCCCTCGAGTGTAGCTTCAATTACTTGAGACATATTTAGAGAGCCTTGAGTAAAAAGTTCTGGGGCGCCGCGAACTTCAGCATAGACAACACCGTCTCGTGCTAAATCTAAGGCGCACTCATGGGCTACTCGAACAATGTCTTCACGGCGTTGCATCACTGCGATGGTGTGTGAAAAAGTTTCTAAATATCTAACTAAAGATCCTGAATCACAAGATTCACGAAACCACTGAGCTAGAGCATCTGCATCTTGAGTTGGAAGCGCTGAATAACCAATTTCTTGAGCAATATCAATGATGGTTTGTGTGCGAAGTCCACCATCTAAATGATCATGAAGTAATACTTTCGGGAGACGTTTGATTTGCTCTTCTGTAGGTAACTTCATCAAAGAGCTCATTAAATAATCCGTTCTATAACTAATGGGAGTTGCTGAGCAGTCCCGCCTTCAATAATTATGACAGCACCATCAAGTGCTTCTAACGCTCGCTCAAAACGTACACTCTCATCAGTAAATAAAGTAAAAAGTGGATCGCCTTTTTTAACTACTTCACCCGGTTTGGCATGCAGTTTAATCCCGGCACCATGTTGAACTTTTTCTCCTTGCTTCGAGCGGCCTGCACCGAGGCGCCATGAACTCACACCTACTTTCATCGCATCCATTTCTGTGATGGTTCCAGCAGATTGAGAAAGTACAGTGTGAGATTCCTTTGCAACAGGAAGTGCTGAATCAGGATCTCCGCCTTGTGCAATAACCATTCTGCGCCAGTGATCCATTGCTGATCCATCCATTAAAGCAACTTCAGGATCCTTTCCTTTGATTCCCGCTGCATCAATCATTTCTCTTGCTAGTAACAAGGTAAGTTCAACCACATCTGCAGGTCCGCCACCAGATAGAACCTCAACGGATTCGGCGACTTCTAATGCATTTCCAACAGTCAGCCCGAGTGGTACATCCATTGCAGTTACTAATGCGCGTGTTATCACTCCGGCATCTTTACCCAATTGCACCATGACACGTGCAAGTTCACCCGCTTTATTCGGATCACTCATAAATGCACCGCTACCTGTCTTCACATCTAAAACTAAGGCAGACGTACCTTCAGCAATTTTTTTGCTCATAATTGAAGAAGCTATGAGTGGAATAGCTTCAACTGTGGCGGTTACATCGCGCAGCGCATAAAGTTTCTTATCTGCAGGAGCTAGACTATCACCGGCTGCGCAAATAACTGCACCTGTTTCTTGTAGCACTCTAAGCATTTCATCATTAGACAGGGATGCACGCCAACCTTGGATTGATTCCATTTTATCGAGAGTGCCACCAGTATGTCCTAAGCCGCGACCCGAAAGTTGTGGAACAGCACCTCCGCAAGCAGCAACTAAGGGTGCAAGTGGAAGAGTTATTTTGTCACCGACACCACCAGTGGAATGCTTATCAACAGTAGGTCGATCAAGCATCTTCCAATTCATACGTTCGCCACTATTGATCATGGCATGGGTCCATTGTGATATTTCGTGCGAATTCATTCCATTAAGCAATATCGCCATTGCAAGAGCGGACATCTGCTCATCTGCTACAACTCCGCGCGTGTAGGCATCAACAACCCAATTTATTTGCGCATCTGATAACACTTGTGAATCGCGCTTTGCGGCAATTATTTCTACCGCAGCAAATGCCTCAATCAAGGCGTTTTTCAATCTCTTCTGGACCAAATGCCCATGGAAGTAAATCCCCCAGAGTTTTAATACCCGCATCAGTCATGAGTTCAAGTCCAGAGCCACCATGTTCCTGCAATAGTTGTCTGCAACGCCCACAGGGCATCAAGTAATCTCCATTAATATCGACACAAACAAATGCGACTAATTTTCCACCACCACTTTGAATCAGTTGCGAAACCAAACCGCATTCAGCGCAGAGAGTTAAACCATAACTTGCATTCTCAACATTACATCCTGTAACTATTCGCCCATCTGATACCAGCGCAGCTACGCCCACCGGAAATTTTGAATAGGGCACGTATGCCTTTTTCATTATCTGTATAGCTTCAGTGCGAAGTAGCTCCCAATCTTTAGACACTAGTGAGTTCCTCCGCGTTTGTAATGAATTCCATCACTTGCAGGTGCACGTACTTTTCCGACGAAGCCGGACACTGCGATGATAGTGACGATATAAGGGACCATCACCATAAACTCACTCGGTATTGGAGTTCCAGTGATTGAAAGAACGGTTCTCAATTGATCTGCAAAACCAAACAGAAGTGCGGCGGCGACAGCACCAAGTGGGGTCCACTTGCCGAAAATAAGTGCAGCAAGTGCGATGAAACCCATGCCCGCGGTCATTTGGCGGCTAAATGCTCCAGATGAACCAACAGTAAAGAATGCACCACCAAGTCCTGCTACTAAACCTGCAATTAGAACATTGCGGAAACGAACTTTATTAACATCGATGCCAACACTTTCAGCGGCAACTGGAAGTTCTCCTACCGCTCTCATTCGTAAACCCCATTTAGATTTAAAAAGAGTAAGTTGAATTAGTGCCACAATCACATAGAGCATATAAACAATTATTGTTTGTGAGAAAAATATTGGACCAATAAGTGGAATCTTTGAGAGTATCGGAATCTGAATCGTGCTAAAAATCGGTGCTGAGTTCCAAGTATCAGAAGACGTAGTCAGAATTCTCCGAGAAGCAAAGCTTGTCAATCCAATTACTAATACGTTTAATACGAAGCCCAAAATCACTTGATCAACGGCATATTTAATTGCAAATATAGCGAGCAGCAACGAGATCAATGCACCTGCTAATGGGGCAACCAATAAGCCAGCCCAGGCATTTTTAGTCAAACTACCAACGACTCCAGCTGCAAATGCGCCGGCTAATAACTGTCCTTCGATGGCGATATTAATGACACCTGAACGCTCACAAATAAGACCCGAGAGTGAGCCAAAAACAAGCGGGATAGCCAGGAAGAGACCTCCTTGCAATAAACCAGTGACAGATACTGCAGCCCCGGCTGCAGCCCAACACATAAATGAGATAAAAATACTTATGCAAAATGCCAGTGCACTTAGACCAAGTTTCTTCCCGCCTCTAGCCCGCAAATATGCAATACCAACAAATAGTGCAGCCAACCCGGTGAAACTATAGGCACCGATTTTTGATCCAAGAGTCCAAGAATGAATCAATACCCATTCATCTCCAAGAACAAAGTTAAAAGTTACATCTTGCGATTTACCAGGAAGGTAAGCGAAGAGAATAAATGAAATAACTGTGAGAGCTGACATGATTATTAAGTTACGAGAGCGCTTCTTAGCTACTGCAGAAACAACTTTCTTAGTTGTCATTAGCCGTTCCAACCCTTCGAAGCCATTTCCTGACCACTCTCAAGGTTTTTAATTTTTAAGTACCTAGTAATTAATCCAGGTGCAGCTATGAATAAAACGACTAATGCTTGAATCACTAAGACAATTTCAACGGGGACTTGAACATTTGACTGCATTGTTGAACCTCCAACACGCAGACCTGCAAACAGCAATGAAGCGAGCACGACTCCCACTGGACCGCCTCTACCCAACAAAGCCACGGTGATGGCATCAAAACCAAAGCTTCCCGCAACATCTGAAGCGAGCTCATACTGAAAACCCAAGACATGAATCGCGCCAGCTAAACCTGATAAAGCACCCGCAATGATCATTGTTCCAATTGTGATTCTTTGAACTGAAATTCCGGCCGTTTTTGCCGCAGATGAATTTGCGCCAACTGCTCTGGTCTTAAATCCCCATGTACTTCTATTCATTAGTAACCAATACAGACCCGCCACAAAAAGTGAGATAAATATGCCGATATTTACGGAGTAATTAAGGCCAAATATTCTTAAAAGTTGAGCAGACTCTTTTATAGGTGGCGCCAATGGGTCTAGTCTTCCGGGCCGCAAAAATGCGGTAGTGCCAAGAAGCCATAGCAAAAAGTTTGCAGCAATGTAATTGAGCATGATTGTGACGATAACTTCATGTGCACCAGTTTTTGCCTTCAGAACTCCGACAAAGCCGCCCCAAATGGCTGAAAGAATAATCGCAACAATTATCGCTACAACGACGTGTAAAACTATTGGTAGTTGGTAGTGAAAACCAATGTAGGAAGCGCCAATTGCACCAAAGATGAATTGGCCCTGCGCACCGATATTAAAAACCCCAGCTTTGAACGCTACGGCGACAGATAATCCGCACAACATTAACGGCGCCGCATTAACAACTGTCTGCGATAGGGGATAAAAACCAACCACAAAACTATGACCTTGAGTTAAGTTTGGATCAAAAACCGCACCTTGAAATAGCGCTAAATAGGCATTACCTACCGTGCTCGCAAATATTCTGATAAAACTAATGGGAGAGCCAATTTTTGTCAGAACACGAGAATCAGTAAATCCAATTACTAAGCCACCAACAAATAGCGCAAGTACAAAAGCTACTGATGGCAAGATTGTTTTTTTGCCTAAAGTTTTTAGATTCACGCAGTGACCGCCTTATGTGGAGAAACGCCTGCCATATAAAGTCCTAAGTCTTCCCGTGAAATTGTTGGATCTGCGATTGCAATAATCTCACCTTTAAACATAATTGCTATTCGATCAGCTAATGCATATACCTCATCAAGTTCAGTACTAAAAAGCAAAACAGCTTTACCTTCATTGCGCTCGGCCACTAATCTTTCATGGACGAATTCAATTGATCCCACGTCTAATCCGCGAGTTGGCTGCGATACAACTACTAGCTTTACAGGGCGTGAAAGTTCGCGGGCTAAAACTACTTTTTGCTTATTTCCCCCAGAGAGAGATGATGCGGAATCTGAAACAGACTGTGCGCGAATATCGAACTCTGCAACTCGCTCTTCCGCCACTTTCTTGACCGCATCGGGGAAATATCGTCCAAATTTTGAATATGGCTCACTTGCATGTGAATCTAAAATTAAATTTTCAGCGATAGAAAAGGTGGAAATTAACCCATCGAGCTCACGAGACTCAGGAACGTAAGCAATTCCAAGATCGAGGCAATCAATTACTTTCTTCCCAATTATCTCTTGCCCCTCTATCAATACCGATCCTGCAACATGCTCCCGAAGGCCTAGCATCGCTTCGGCCACTTCACTCTGCCCATTGCCTTGTACGCCTGCAATTGCCAAAATCTCACCAGCGTTAAGGTGGAAAGAAATATTGTTCACCAGAGTGCGGCCAGTGTGATCTTGGATAGTTAGATTGGAAACTTTTAGTACTTCTTTCCCAATTTTTGCACTCTCTTTATCAACTTTTAGATCGACTTCACGTCCAACCATCATTGAAGCTAGCTCACTTTGTCCGGCAGAAGGTGAAGCTGTTCCAACTACTTTTCCTCTTCGGATGATTGTAATTTTATCGGCAATTGCCTTAACTTCACGCAATTTATGGCTGATGAAGACTATTGCTCTACCTGATTCACGAAGTTTTTTTAAATTATTTAAAAGCTCGTCTGTTTCCTGCGGAGTTAGCACCGCAGTCGGTTCATCTAAAATCAAAACTTTTGCATCATAAATTAAAGCTCTAATAATCTCGACTCTTTGTTGAATTCCAACTGGCAGTTCTTCAACAATAGCATCTGGGTCAACATCAAAATTAAACTCCTGAGAGATTTTCAAAATCTCGGTACGTGCCATTGCTAAATCGAGCTTTCCAAAACGACCTGTTTTTTCATGGCCAAGGACAATATTTTCAGCGACAGTAAAAACTGGTATCAGCATGAAATGCTGATGGACCATTCCAATACCTGCAGCCAATGAATCGAGCGGACTATTAATTATTAATTCTTTTCCGTCAACGCTAATCTTTCCAGAATCGGGCTGTAGAAGTCCGTAAACAATATTCATGAGAGTAGATTTGCCGGCGCCATTTTCGCCTAATATTGCATGAATTTCGCCATCGGCAACCGAAAAATCAATCGCATCATTTGCTACTAGATCACCAAAACGTTTGGTAATTGCGTGAAGCTCGAGTGACATGACTCCAATCTACCCCTCTGTAGAGAACCTTTCAAAGATAAAGGGCGAGGCGTCCGAAGACGCACTCGCCCTTTACTATGCAATATAAAGCTTAAGGCTTGACCTTAATCTTTCCTGCGACGATGTCTGCAGCAATTGCACGAACTTCGTTTTGAACCTTTGCTGGAACCTTTCCAGCAAGATCGTGGTAGGTAGCTATTTTAGTTCCCTTATTTGCAAGAGTTCCAACATATGGAGTGTTAGTGAATGTGCCCTTTGCGCTCTCTTTGATTACAGATCCAACTGCTTCTCCGAGGCCCTTCATCACTGAAGTTAGAAGTACTGACTTGTACTTGTTAGCAGAAACAAACCCATCTGTATCAACCCAGATTGTTACTGACTTCTTGCTTGTCATTGAGTTCTGTGCTGTCTGTGCAGCAAGACCACCAGCAACAGGCATGATTACATCCGCACCTGCTTGTTCAAAAGCTTTTGAAGTTGCAAGAGCCTTTGTTGTGTTCTGGAAATCACCAATAAATTCACCGTTCTTACCATCCCAGCCAAGAACCTTTACTGACTTTTTCTTTGCAGTGTTGTAGTAATCAACACCTTGCTTGAATCCGCTCATGAAGCAAGTCACTGTTGGATAAGGAGCTCCACCATATGTTGCAACGATTCCAGTTTTTGAGTAACCGGCAGCAGCATAACCAGCTAGGAAAGCTGCTTCTTGAGTTGCGAAAGTAAGACCTTTTACGTTAGCAACTGGTTTACAAACTGAGTAATCAGCATTGCAATCTAATGCGCCATCATCAACGATTGCATATTTGATACCTGGGTTTGCTTTAGCAGAAGCAATGATCGCACCGCCAATAGCAAAACCGACACCAATAATGATTGTGCACTTGTTGTCAACAAACTTTTTGATGTTTCCAGCAAAGTCTGCAGATGAAGCTGCTGGCAAATACTCAACAGAGATTGAACTACTTGCAGTTTTTTGAGCTCCAGCCCATGATGATGCGTTGAATGATTTATCGTCAACTCCACCAGTATCAAGTGCTAAACAAGCCTTTGTCTTTACTGCTGCAGTTGCTGCAGGCATGTTGGCAACGCCAACCAAAAGTGTTACGGCTGCGAGGGCAGCTACTACGCGAAATATATTCTTCAATTTTCCTCCAAGGGATCTTCTGCAAAGGTTCTCTCGAACCTACGAGAAGGTTGATGTGTTGCGTCAGCCTAGTAGTTGAACCTGTTGAAACTCAAGAAATAGAGGCTTAAAACCTGCTCCCAATGTAACGTTTCTGCAAACTCTCAAGAGTGGGTTCAGAGTTTATGGAGAGTCGGTTATTTAACCATTCCAAGATTTTCATAGGCCGTTTCTAGTGTTTTAGCTGCAACCTCACGAGCCTTTGCACCACCTTTGTGTAAGAGATCTATGAGATTTTTTTCATCGTCAAGTAATTCAAGTGCAGTGCTTCGTATTGGACGCAAATATTCAACAACAACTTCTGCTACCGCTGATTTAAAGTCGCCATAACCTTTACCGGCAAACTCTGATTCTAATTTTTCAATCGAAATTCCTGATAGCGCAGAGTGAATTGTTAATAGGTTACTGATTCCCGGTTTCTCTTTTTCATCAAATTTAATTTCTCGGCCAGCATCGGTTGTCGCACTTTTTATTTTCTTAGCATTGGCTTGTGGTGTATCCATAATCTCTAGAACACCTGCCACCGAACCAGATGACTTGCTCATCTTTGCCGAAGGATCTTGCAAGTCTTGAATTTTGGCGGCAGTCTTCAAAATAAAATTGTCAGGAACTCTAAATGTCTCACCAAAACGTGTATTAAATCTACCGGCCAAGTCTCGAGTAAGTTCAATGTGTTGACGTTGATCTTCGCCTACCGGAACCAAATGTGCTTGATACAAAAGAATGTCGGCAGCTTGGAGCATGGGGTAAGTGAATAAACCTACACGCGCCGAATCTGCACCACCTTTGGAAGATTTATCTTTAAACTGCGTCATGCGACTTGCTTCGCCAAAACCTGCAATGCACTCCATGAGCCAACCCAGTTGATTGTGTTGTGGAACTTGAGATTGCACAAAGAGAGTTGATTTTTCTGGCGAAATACCGAGTGCGATTAACTGAGCTGCCGACGCTAATGTTCGCTTTCGCAATAAGGCTGGCTCTATTTCCCCAGTCAATGCATGTAAATCTACGATGCAGTAAAAAGCATCGTGTCCTTCTTGTAGGTCTACCCATTGCTTAACCGCACCTAAATAATTTCCTAGATGAAAAGAATCACTTGTAGGCTGGATTCCCGACAAGACGCGTTTGAGAGTCATAAGTTAATTCTTTCACAATGCATAGCCAATATGCGGCTAAATATTGTTTTCTCACTGATTCATATTTGTAGACACATTGGGGGTTAAGCCAGTTATGGCGATGCTTTAAGATATTCTTAAGTTTCTTCGCAACCAGGAGGTACCGCCAGTGAATTCAGAACTCCAGAGTATTCGTGGACTAAACATCGAAACTAACGCGATTAACGTAATTGCTGAAGCCGAGCGCACTGGTGAGGCAAAAAACTTATTCTGGCCTTGGTGTGCGGCAAATATTTCAGTTCTTGGCGTTAGTTATGGCTCATGGTTTCTTGGTTTCGGAGTCTCATTTTTCCAAGCATCACTTGCTGCAATTTTAGGAACAGTTTTCTCGTTTCTCCTTGTTGGTTTTGTTTCCTTGGCTGGTAAGCACGGATCTGCTCCCACGATGACGCTTTCACGCGCGGCTTTTGGTGTTAACGGAAATAAACTCCCAGGGGCGCTTTCATATGTGGCGCTCGTTGGTTGGGAAACCGTTCTATGTTCACTTGCAACACTTGCCACTGCGACTTTGTTTGAACGAATTGGGGGAATTCAGGGAACTAGCGCAAAGTTATTGGGCTTCTTTGTTGTCGTTTTACTGACGATGGGTGCAGGTGTCCTTGGCTTTAATGTAATAATGAAGTTACAAAAAATAATCACAATAGCCACAGCAATTTTAACTCTTGGCTACATGATGCTTTCTTTCAAAGAAATTAATTGGGAAGCTGTTTCTTCACATCCGGCAGGGAATTTCCAAGCATTTATCGGCGTACTTATTTTTGGTATGACGGGCTTTGGCTTGGGTTGGGTCAACTCGGGTGCAGATTATTCCCGATATTTACCCCGTACGGTTTCTAGCCGTGCTGTTGTCGGTTGGACAGTTTTGGGCGCCTCTCTTGCTCCCATCATTCTTGTCATTTATGGTGCACTTTTAGCTGGAAGTGATCAAAAGCTAAATGATGCAATTTCTGGAGATCCAATTGGTGCGCTAACAACTATTCTTCCAACTTGGTATTTAATTCCATTTGCAATTGTGGCTATTTTGGGCTTAGTAGGTGGAACTGTTCTTGATATTTACTCATCTGGTCTTGCATTAATTTCACTCGGAATAAGAATCCCACGCGCGGTCGCTGTTGCAATTGATGGTTTAATCATGATTGCAGGAACAATTTACATAGTTTGGTTTGCAAAGAATTTCTTCGGCCCATTCCAAGGATTTCTCATCACACTTGGTGTTCCACTAGCGGGTTGGGCGGGAATCTTTATTGCAGACCTACTTCTACGAAAGCGTGGATACAACGATGCTGATCTCTTCGACCCTAAGGGACGATATGGATCATCCAATATCTCTTCAGTAACACTTTTAGTAATTGCCTCAATTACGGGATGGGGATTAGTAACAAATAGTTTTGCGTCGTGGCTATCGTGGCAAGGTTTTCTTTTAGAACCAGTCGGCCTAGGTGGCAAGGAAGGTGCGTGGGCCTATTCAAATCTCGGTGTTGCGATTGCACTATTTATCGGTCTCTTTGGACACTTCACCCTTGCTAAGCGCAGAGTGGAAAGACAAGAGTTAAAAGCTTAATTTCTTGAAATAAGTAGGCGTCCAGCACGTTTGCCTTCCATAGAAAGCACTGTAATACGTAGGCCATTGATGTTAACCACGTCGTGTTCCTTTGGAATACGACCTAAATAATGCATGACAAAGCCGCTGGCAGTTTCATATGGACCATCAGGGATTTCTAAAGTGGTTTGGTCAATTAAATCCTCAATAGAAATGAGGCCATCGACTTCAAAATCTCCGGTGCGCGATTCAATGGAAACATCATCTTCGGCTTCATCATACTCATCGCGAATTTCACCAATTAAACACTCCACTAAATCCTCGAGCGTTACGATTCCATCAGTTCCACCGTATTCATCCAAAACAATTGCTACATGCTGACCTTGTTCGCGCATCTCAGAAAGTGCGGGCAAAACTCCTTTTGTGCCTGGCAAGAACATAATTGTTCGAACGAGTTCAATAATCTTAGTTCCCTTAGTTGCAAGGGATGTGTCTAGTAAATCGCGCACATGGATAAATCCAATTACTTCATCAGAAGAACCACGGATAACTGGGTAGCGGGAATGAGCTTTATCAACGGCAAGCTCAATTGCTTTACCAACAGTTAATGAGACATCCATAAAATCAACTTCAGTTCGGGGAACCATAACTTCATGGATCTGTCGTTCAGATGCGTTGAAAACTTCTTCAACAATGTCGCGCTCTTGCTCACTTAGGGCTGCATGGCCGGCAACTAAATCCAGCAGTTCTTCTTCTGAAATCTGACTGCGTGCTTCTTTAGGATCAATTCCAAAAGCGCGCACAACAAAATCTGTTGACTTAGATAGAAGCCAAATAACTGGACGAAAGATTTTTGCGATGACATCAATAACTCCAGCTGAAGCCAGAGAAATCTCTTCACTTCTAAATAAGGCAAGTCGCTTTGGAACTAGTTCACCAAAGACCAATGAGAAATATGCAATGACAAGAGTTACTCCGATGATGGATAATGTCGTGCTTAAGCCAGTTGATAAGCCTTTGCCTTCAAGCCAAGGAATGACATAGCCACCAAGTTTTTCAGCACCTAATGCCGCAGATAAGAATCCACAAACAGTGACACCGACTTGGGCAGCAGCTAAAAATCGATTGGGGTTCTCAGCAAGTTTTGCAACGCGAGCGCCGCGTTTTCCTCGCCCTGCAATCTGACGAATCTGGCTCTCTCGCAAAGAAATAAGGGCGATTTCGGCTGCCACAAAAAGGGCCGCTAACAAGATGAGTCCGGCTACTAGGGCCAGATCCGCAAATAAGGTACCGACCGAATGAGTCTGCATTATGTGCTCAACTATACGGCAAGGCCCTCGGAGCGGGTCTAGCCAATCTCTCCCATCACGCGTAACCTTCGGTGCGTTGGTCCACCCGGACCATCACCTTCATCCACGGACCGTCGGGCACGTACCTGCCCGGAGAAGGAGAGTAATCTCATGGCATCAGTAGTTTTCGAAGCCGCATCACGTATCTATCCAGGAACAACCGCGCCTGCTGTCGATAAATTAAATCTCACTGTCAATGACGGTGAGTTTTTGGTTTTAGTTGGACCATCAGGTTGCGGTAAGTCAACATCACTTCGTATGTTGGCAGGACTTGAAGAAGTCGATAACGGAAGAATCTTGATCGGCGACCGCGACGTAACAAACGTTGCACCAAAAGATCGCGATATCGCGATGGTTTTCCAGTCATATGCGTTGTACCCACACATGACAGTTGCAGAAAATATGGGCTTCGCACTTAAGATCGCTGGAACACCAAAAGAAGAACGTGAACGTCGCGTTCTTGAAGCAGCTAAGTTGCTTGACCTCGAGCCATACCTAGAGCGCAAGCCAAAAGCTCTTTCAGGTGGACAACGTCAGCGCGTAGCTATGGGTCGCGCAATTGTTCGCGAACCTCAGGTTTTCCTTATGGATGAACCGCTATCTAACCTTGACGCGAAATTGCGCGTTGCAACTCGTACACAGATTGCTGCATTGCAGCGTCGCTTAGGAATTACAACTGTCTATGTAACTCACGACCAAGTTGAAGCTATGACCATGGGAGATCGTGTTGCAGTTCTAAAAGATGGTTTGTTACAGCAAGTTGATACACCTCGTAATCTTTATGACAATCCAGCAAATGCGTTCGTTGCAGGTTTCATTGGCTCACCAGCTATGAACTTGCTCAACGCTCCAATCGTGGGCGGAAAAGCAATGCTTGGAAATCTTGGGATCGCAGTTCCAGCAGCTGCTGGAACTGAAATCACAGTTGGTGTTCGCCCAGAAGGCTTTACACCAGCATCTGATGGATTCCACGTTTTGGTTGAAGTAGTTGAAGAACTTGGTTCAGATGCTTTCGTTTATGGAAAGCCTGCTGATACAAACGTTAAGTTTGCTAACGCTTCAGATGAAGGTGCACAGATTATTGTTCGCTGGGATCCAAAGAATCCACCAAAGCCAGGTGAAACAATCTCTGTTACAGCTAATCCAAATGCAGTTCACTTGTTTAATTCAACTACAGGAGAGCGTATTTAAAGCATTCAAATAAAAAACCCGCCGTATTTATACGGCGGGTTTTTTAATGGAATCAATATTTAATACGTTCCCACCCTTGGCGAGCTTTACGGCTTCCTGCGATACCGCGCCCATCGCGAGTGCGATAGACGATAGATGGCCGGAATAAATAACCTACTGGTGCGCTCAGCGAATGCACCAAACGTGTGAATGGCCAAATTATGAAGAGTGACATCGCAATAATGGCGTGAACTCTGAAGGCAATAGGACTTGCCATCATTAATTCGCCATTAGGGCTGAGTGTAAGAATTGATCGGACCCAAGGACCAACCGTTTCACGATAGTTGTGTTCTCCCCCAATTACGCCAGCACTTGAAAGTGTGGCCGCGCTTCCAGCTAATAATGTTGCTACAAGAAATATGTACATAGTTTTATCATTCTTTGTTGTTTGTGCGAAAACCATTGCAGTTGTCCTGCGTCGATAAATCAGTAGCGATATTCCAATGAGCGTTGCAAATCCCGCTGCACCGCCCATGGTTATCGCACCTAAGTGATATGCCTGATGACTTAAACCAACGGAGTCAGTGAAATCCTGAGGGACTAATAGTCCAACTACATGTCCGCCAATAACTGCAAAGAGACCTAAGTGAAAAAGTGGCCCTGCGATACTCAATAGTTTTCCTTCATAGATTTGAGATGAGCGTGTTGTCCAATTGAACTTGTCATACTTGAAACGCCAAATTAGACCAATAACAAAGGAGGAGATTGCTATATATGGCAGCACAGCCCATAAGAGAATATCTGTTGAATTCATCGCGAGACTCCTCCTAATGAAAAATCTTCTCTAGTGGAAAACGGTTCAAGGGCAACTGCCACTGCGCCACTTAGACCCACAAATTCTTTTGGAGGACCGGTTATAGCCAGCGCCTGTGCTCGTGCCTCAATCTCTGGTGTCATTTCAGGAAGAGATTCAACGACGGCATCTAGTACCGCGCCATAAATTGATTCACATTTATGCAATGCATCTCTAATAAGAAGAATTGGTGCTTGGTGCTCTCCCAGTAGTAAGTCGCCTTCAATTGGATTTTCTAGAGCTGCAAATTCAAGCACCACTGCCAAATGATCTGGTAACTCGTTGGGGCTAAGTAATAGACCGCAACGTTTATATATTTGAATAAAGTAAACTAATGCCATTCCACGGTTACGTGTATCCCCATGTGTCCATGAAGTTAAAAATAATGAACATTTTCTGCGCATGTCAAAAATTTCTACATAATGCTGCTGCAGTTGGTTAAGAGGCATCTGCCCTGCACTAATAAGAAATTTTGCGAGTGGTTCCCTAAGTTTGGGTGCAAGACCATGAGTCATATTTAGAAGTTCTGTATTGCGGTCTATAAAACTCTGTTCGGGATACACCAAACATTGCGCAGCAATTGCCCGAGCTAACTCCTTGCTCACTTAGTCTGCCTGTCTTTCATAATGTGAAAGTTTTCAATTGTCACAGGGACGGGATTTCCTGATGATTGACCAAATGGCCCAGAGTTTGAACCAAGATCAACACCCTCAAGTGAACAACCCGAACTCTTGCCCATGTTTTCGAGATCCTTAGCCTGTTCAGCATGTGCTGCTGGAATTACATAGCGGTCTTCATATTTGGCTATCGCAAGCAATCGATACATTTCATAAATAGATTCTTGATCCATTCCTACTGCTGCAGGAATCTCGGGTCGAGGCTCACGTCCTAAGTTGATATCACGCATATAGGAACGCATGGCAGATAATTTGCGAAGTGTTGACTCGACTAATTCACTATCTCCGGCAGTAAATAGCTCTGCTAGGTAAGCAAGTGGAATTCGAAGGGCATTAATAGCACCGAATAGGTTTCCTACGTCTTCGCCATCATGTCCGGTTTCAGTTAATACATCAACGATGGGTGAAAGTGGTGGAACATACCAAACCATTGGCATTGTGCGATATTCAGGGTGAAGAGGAAGGGCAATCTTATAAACTTTTGCTAGTTTATAAACCGGAGAATTTTGAGCAGCAACTAACCAATCTTCTGGAATTCCTTCAGCTCGAGCTGCCGCAAGTACCACTGGATCATGCGGATCCAATATGAGATCTAGCTGTGCTTGATATAGATCTTTTTCATTTTCTGTAGCAGCTGCTTCTGCAACGCGATCCGCGTCATAAAGAAATAGACCAAGGTATCGAAGGCGACCAACGCAAGTTTCCGAGCAAACAGTTGGTAGTCCTATTTCTAGTCGCGGATAACACAGTGTGCATTTTTCTGCTTTACCAGTCTTATGATTGAAGTAAACTTTCTTATATGGACATGCCGATACGCACATTCGCCAACCACGACACTGTTGTTGATCAACTAAAACAATCCCGTCTTCTGCGCGCTTGTACATTGCTCCAGATGGACACGCTGCAACACAGGCTGGATTAAGACAATGTTCACAGATGCGTGGCAGGTAGAACATAAATGTCTGCTCAAAAGCCAACTTAACTTTAGTTGTTACATCTTGTGCAAGTTTTTGCAGAATCGGGTCTTTCTCAATATTTTCAGGACCGCCACCTAAATCATCATCCCAGTTGGCTGACCATTCAATTTTCATAGGCTTGCCCGTTATGAGAGATTTAGGGCGAGCAACTGGAGTTTGTTGTCCGAGTGGGGCAGTAATTAGGTTGTCATACTCATACGTCCAAGGTTCGTAATAATCCTTAATATTTAGCATCCGTGGATTGGAAAAAATTGAGAGGAGACGACGCCCACGACTGCCAGCTTTAAGGCGTAAACGACCGCGTGAAGTTCTTACCCAACCACCTTTTGCTTTTGCTTGATCTTCATAGCCCCGTGGATACCCCTGACCTGGACGAGTTTCAACGTTATTAAACCAAGCATATTCAAGTCCGGTGCGATTAGTCCATGCTTGTTTACACGTTACTGAACATGTGTGACACCCGATGCATTTATCAAGATTCATCACCATGCCCATTTGGGCCATGACTTTCATTAGTACTCCACATCTTGAGAACGTCGGCGGATAACGGTTATTTCATCGCGTTGATTACCAGTAGGTCCAAGGTAATTAAATGCGAACGTCAGTTGGGCATATCCCCCAATAAGGTGTGAAGGTTTAATCATGAGTCGAGTTAAAGAGTTGTGAATTCCTCCACGCTTGCCTGATGTTTCTGCTAGCGGTACATCTACAACACGATCTTTGGCATGATACATAAATACAGTGCCAGCTGGCATACGGTGAGATACGCATGCACGGGCAACAACAACACCATTTCTGTTGTAAGCCTCAATCCATTCATTATCTTTAACTCCAATTGATTCTGCATCTTCCACGCTCATCCAAATCTCTTGACCCCCTCGTGATAATGAGAGCATAAATAGGTTGTCTTGATACTCAGAGTGAATGGACCATTTTGAATGCGGCGTTAAATACCTCACTGTGACTTCTTTTTCGACTCCATCCCCTTGACTACCAAAAATACGGTGCATGTTTAACGGTGGTCTAAAGGTTGGCATCTGTTCGCCAAGTTCGCTCATCCAGTCGTGATCGATAAAGAAATGCTGTCGACCAGTCAAGGTGTGCCACGGTTTTAAACGCTCAACGTTTATCGCAAAAGCGGTATATCTTCGTCCACCATGTTCAGAGCCTGACCATTCTGGACTTGTAATAACTGGAACAGGTCTTGCTTGTGTGTCTGCAAAAGTAATTCGTTTACCTTCATTATCCAGAGCTAAGTCAGTGAGCTGTTGGCCAGTTCGTTTTTCTAAGGCTCTAAAGCCAGCAACTGCTATTCGTCCATTAGTTGTGCCTGATAACGCCAAGATCGTCTCGCATGCATCGACATCACGAGCAAGTGATGGCCTACCTTCAGCTACCCCATGTGAAATAACTCCATTTTTATGTCGTAGGAGTTCAATCTCAGGTAGCACGCTGACTGGTACACCTTTTGTATTAGTACCTAGCTGATCAAGCAACGGACCAAGAGCACCCATTTTTTCACCGAGCTGCGCGTAGTTGCGTTTAACAACAACTAACTTTGGGATTGTCACGCCTGGAATTGGTTCTACAGTGCCATCTTTCCAGTCTTCGACGATTCCACTTGGGTTTGCCATTGCATCTGGAGTGTCATGTAATAGCGGAACAACAACAATGTCTTCGCGTTCATCTAAATGCCCCTTTGATTGCTCAGCAACTTGGCGCCCTAACATTTGAAAAATGTCATAATCTGTTTTAGTTTCCCACGGTGGATTGATCGCTGGTGTGAATGCATGCACAAATGGATGCATATCCGTACTTGAGAGATCGTGCTTCTCATACCATGTAGCCGCAGGTAACAAGATGTCACCGAAAAGACCAGTACTAGTCATTCTAAAATCTATCGAAACTAGAAGGTCCAATTTTCCTTCAGGGGCTTCTTCTTGCCATTTCACATCACGTGGTCTGGCATCAGGCGAATTTTCCTCGGCGCGTACAGAATTATCAGTTCCGAGTAAATGTTTAAGGAAATATTCATTTCCTTTACTAGACGAGCCGAGAATGTTTGCCCGCCAGACAGTTAATACTCGTGGCCAGTTTTCAGGAGCATCTGGATCTTCAATAGCAAACTTTATTTTTCCGTTTTTAAGTTCGCTGACTACGTGAGCAGCAGGATCTACTCCTAGTGCTCGTGCTTCATCGACTAAATCTAAAGAGTTACGGTTTAATGATGGATATGAGGGCATCCACCCCATTCGTGCTGATTTAGCCATAACATCAATTGCAGTCATACCCTCAAAGCGTTTTTCACCAAGTGGAGATGCAAGTAGTTCAGACTTCAAACCGTCGTAGCGCCATTGGTCAGTTGATACATACCAAAAAGCAGTACCAATCATTTGTCGCGCTGGACGGGACCAATCTGCACCAAAAGCTAACTGTGCCCATCCTGTTACTGGCCTGCATTTTTCTTGACCTACATAGTGAGCCCAACCGCCTCCATTAACACCTTGGCAACCAGTAAGAGTTACTAATGCCAAAAATGTTCGGTACATAGTGTCGGAGTGGAACCAATGATTTGTCCCAGCGCCAAGCAAAATCATTGAACGACCCTCGGATTCATCAGCATTTTGGGCAAACTCTCGTGCAATACGAATTGCTTGCGCCGCAGGAACGTTTGTTATTTCTTCTTGCCAAGCAGGAGTGTAAGGAGTTGTGTCGGTGTAATCAGTGGGCCAATCACCCTCAAGACCTTCGCGACCAACGCCGTATTGAGCAAGCATCAAATCATAAACAGTTGTTACTTTCTTGCCACCAATTTGAATTGTTGGAACTCCACGGTGAAGAACTCCACCGCTTTCGGATTCCTTTTGTCCCATATCAAAACGTGGAAGCAAAATAGAGGCAGCTAATGATTCGGCACGACCATAGACTGTCAATAATGGATCTACCCCTTCAAGATCTAAATTCCATTTGCCCATTGAATCGTCGTTATACCGATGCCCCAAAGATCCATTTGGAACAAAAGTCTGACCATTTGCAGAGTCAAGGATTACAGTTTTAAACTTTGAACCCTCAGAAGTGTCACCCAAGTCCGATGCAACTAGGAATTTATCAGGTACCCAAGCACCATCTTTTTCTCGAAGGGATACTAAATAAGGAAGATCTGTGAACTTTTTTACATAGTCGGTAAAACGCGGAGTTTGTTTATCAACGAAAAACTCCTTCAATATAACGTGACCCATAGCCATACCAAGTGCTCCATCAGTACCTGGATGAGGCGCAACCCATTCATCTGCGAATTTAGTGTTGTCTGCATAATCTGGACTAATGGCAATAGTTTTTTGACCTCGATATCTTGCTTCGGTCATAAAGTGCGCATCTGGAGTTCGTGTTACCGGGACATTTGACCCCCACATAATTAAATAAGAAGCATTAAACCAGTCAGCAGATTCTGGGACATCTGTCTGGTCGCCAAATACCTGTGGAGATGCAACTGGTAGATCTGCATACCAATCATAAAAGGAAAGCATTGACCCACCCATTAGTGAGATAAAACGGGCACCTGCGGCATGTGAAGCCATAGACATTGCTGGGATTGGAGAAAACCCAAAGACACGATCCGGACCATACTTCTTAATAGTGTGAACATGAGCTGCAGCAATAATTTCAGAAATCTCTGCCCATTGTGCGCGAACTAATCCACCTTTACCGCGAGCTTTTTGGTACTTAGTACGGCGAATTGGATCATCCATAATATCTGCCCATGCCAAAACTGGATCACCCAGTCGAGATTTAGCTTCACGGTACATCTCAAGTAGAAGGCCCCGAACATATGGATATCTAATACGTGTTGGAGAATATGTGTACCAAGAAAATGCTGCACCTCTTGGGCATCCTCGTGGTTCGTATTCTGGAGAATCAGGCCCAACAGACGGATAGTCAGTCTGTTGAGTTTCCCAAGTTATGATTCCATCTTTTACATAAACTTTCCATGAGCACGATCCTGTGCAATTAACACCATGTGTCGAACGAACTACTTTGTCATGACTCCATCGATCACGATAGAAATCGTCGCCCTCACGGCCCCCACTCTTTGTAATTGAACGAAGATCATCTGACACCACTCCTTTAGAAAAGTATCTTCCAAGTTTTACAAGTGATTCTTCAATATCTATTCCAGAGGGTTTTTCACTTTTCATGTACCCAGTGTGTACTGCTGACCCTTGCATCTATATAGGTACAAAGACCCTATTTTCACTAGCTTCAAAGAGGGAGCATATCCTTAAGATTTGTACAGAAAGTAAGGAGTTCTTATGTCACAGCGCAATGGTTCCAACAGAGTACTAGCACTTTCAACATTTGCATTCACTTTAATGTTTGCTGTTTGGTTAATGTTTGGAGTTCTTGGAATTCCCATTCAGGAAGAATTTGCTATCTCAGACTCACAGTTAGCATGGTTATCTTCTGTTGCAATTCTTAATGGGTCAATCTGGCGATTACTCTTGGGAGTACTTGCGGATCGAATTGGTGGCAAGAAAGTAACTGTTGTTATGTTGCTAGTAACTTCGATTCCAGCGTATTTATTAGCGCATATTGCACTTACTTATACCTGGTTGCTTGTTTTAGCCTTCTTTGTAGGCTTTGCTGGAAATCTATTTAGCGTTGGTATTGCATGGAACTCTCACTGGTTTGATCGCAGCCGCCAGGGCTTTGCACTTGGTGTTTTTGGTGCAGGAAATGTCGGAGCTTCGGCAACAAAATTTATTGGCCCAGCAGTAATAGCAACCACAATTGGTGGTTCTTATCTTGGTGGAATCATCCCGGGAGGATGGCGTTTTGTACCAGCCTTGTATTCAGTACTTCTCATTCTGACCGCTATTGCTATTCAATTCTTTACACCCAGCGATACGAAAAACTTGCAAGCATCTCGTTCTCTTAGTCAGATGTTTATACCCTTAAAATACTTGCAGGTCTGGAGATTCAGTTTTTACTACGTTGTAGTTTTTGGTGCATATGTAGCTCTAGCATCATGGATGCCAAAATACTATGTTTCAGTTTATGGATTAGATCTACATAATGCCGCGCTCTTGACTGCACTCTTTATTTTCCCAGCTTCACTTCTACGTCCTCTTGGCGGTTACGTTTCTGACAAGATTGGTGCGAGGCATTTAATGTATGGAACCTTTTTCACAATGTTGATAGCACTTCTTTTTTTAGCAGCGCCCTTTGGTTATATTGTTTTAAACACTCCTGATGGTGCCAAAAGTGTTCTCCCTTATCACTTGGGTGTAATGCCATTTACTGCACTTCTATTTGTCGTTGGTTGTTCTATGGGCATCGGTAAAGCTGCAGTCTTTAAGCACATCCCTGAATACTTCCCTAATGATGTCGGCGCAGTGGGTGGGCTTGTTGGGACACTAGGAGCTTTGGGTGGCTTCTTATTGCCACCGTTATTTGTCTATGTGCGCGAGTGGACCGGCCTTCCTCAATCAACTTTTATCGTTCTTTTTCTTCTTACCTTTGCTGCAACTTTATGGATGCACCTAGCAATCATAAAAATGCTCAATCACGCAAGTCCCGAATTAAAAAAACATATCGATCACCGTGATCCACAATTGAATGGAGTTTAAGATGTCTATAAAAGCTACAAAATCTTCCGAGTGGCTTGAGTCATGGGATCCAAATACTGATGGCAAGTGGGAATCTAAAATTGCTTGGAAGACACTTTGGGTAACTACTTATGCTTTAACACTTGGTTTTATGAGCTGGTTTTTAGTCTCAGCCCTAGCGCCAAAACTAAACAACTTGGGATTTGATCTATCGAAAAAGGAGCTCTATTGGTTAGCGGCAATGCCGGGGCTCGCAGGAGGGGGACTTCGTTTAATCTGGATGTTCCTCCCACCAATTCTTGGAACTCGTAAGCTAGTTACTTACTCCACTGCTCTACTAATCTTTCCGCTGCTTGGTTGGTCATTTGCAGTGCGCTCACCTTCGACGCCATATGTTGCACTACTAATTCTCGCTTTTCTCTCTGGAATTGGTGGTGGAGTCTTTTCTGGATTCATGCCTAGTACTTCATATTTTTTTCCAAAATCAAAACAAGGTCTCGCACTTGGCATTCAGGCAGGTGTAGGAAACTTCGGCGTAAGCATCATCCAATTTTTTACTCCAATCATCGTGGGATCTGCCATGTTTGGGGCAACTCTTGGAGCTCCACAACGATTCGTAGATAAAGTAAAGGGAATTGATAAATCAGTCTGGTACCAAAATGCCGGTCTTATCTGGCTTCCATTTGTAATTCTTTCAGTGTTAATCTCATGGAAGTTTTTGAAATCCGTACCGGTTACTTCACGAGGAATTAAAGATCAGTTGGATATCTTTAACAATAGACACACTTGGCTGATGACAGTGCTCTACTTTATGACTTTTGGAACTTTTGCTGGATTCTCAGCGCAGTTTGGTTTACTCATTAAGAATCTTTTTGGTGAATTTGCTAATGCACCAGATCCAGTTAAATACGCCTTCTTCGGCCCACTTGTTGGTTCTGCTGCACGAGTTATTAGTGGACCTTTAGCAGATCGATTAGGTGGTGGAATTCTTACTTTCGTATCGGGCTTAGGTATCGCACTATCTGCATTCTTCACTTCTACTCAGCTCTCACCGACAAGCAGTGATGACTTTATGAGTTTTTTCTGGGGAATGATGGCCATCTTTTTCTTTGCAGGTGTTGGCAATGCAAGTACTTTTAAGCAGATGCCGATGATCTTTGAACCGCGCCAAGCAGGTGGTGTATTGGGATGGACTGGAGCAATTGCCGCCTTTGGACCATTCATTTTTGGTGTTCTGCTATCTGTGATGGCACCTGCTGGTTTCTTTCAAGGTATCGCCTTCTTTGCTGTACTAGGAACAGTTATCGCATGGTGGTTCTACGCACGTAAAGGTGCGACGGCAAAAAGTTAAAGGAGGACTCGTTATTCCGGGTGATAGCAGGCAGACTCTCATCATGGATGTCACCCGGCTAAGCGCACTATCTGATGCAGTGATGGATGTAGCCAAAGGAGAAGATCTAAAGACTTCATTGAATCGAGTTATTCAAAATGCTGTCCTTATTACTGACTGCACCTATGGTGCGCTTGGCTCTATCACTGCTGATGGAACACTTGAGGATTTCACATTCGTAGGTATGAGTGATGAAACTGCTGACGAAATAGATACTTTTCCTGAAGGTAAGGGACTTCTTGGGCATTTACTTGCAGTTCCTGAGCCGCTACGTGTTTCAATTATTAGTGAACATCCATCATCCGTTGGTTTCCCAAAGGGACATCCCCTGATGTCAGGTTTCTTGGGTGTACCGATTCGCATTCGTGACGAGCTGTACGGAAGTATTTATCTCACACAAAAACGAAATGGTAAGAGTTTTACCGAAGAAGACGAGAAACTCGTAGTTGTCTTAGCATCCGCTGCTGGTGTTGCAATAGATAGTTATCGTGGTCATATTGCACAAAATCAAGTTGCCGTACTTGCGGAGCGAGAACGAATCGCCAGGGACTTGCACGACTTAGTTATTCAACGACTATTTGCATCAGGTATCACACTGCAAGCCATTGAGTCAGATCCTTCGCTCTCAGTAGAAGTGTACGGGAAAATTCAAAGCGTTCTAGATAATCTTGATTCAACTGTCCAACAGATTCGAACAACTATATTTGCGCTTCTAGATGAACATCCCATAGTAGATCTTCGGACCTTGATTATGAGTGAAGTAGCTTCACTTAGCACAACTGCAGGATTCCAAATCTCATACTCATTTTTAGGTCCAATTGATACGGTTATCGGAGAAGATTTATCTAATCAAGTTATTCCTGTTATTCGCGAACTCATAACAAACGCCATTCGACATGCTGAAGCAAATACTATTGATCTTGTAGTTCTAGCAAATCAAACTTACTGTGAAATCCGAGTCATCGATGACGGAAAAGGTTATATCCCCGGGGAGCGCAAAAGTGGATTGCTTAATTTAGAACGCCGCGCTTTGGCTAGAGGCGGTGAATTTGAAATTCTTGGTAGTGCGATTTATGGAACTCGAACAATGTGGAGAGTCAGCCTCTAACTATTTCCCACACTCAGACGTACTGCCATTGCCGCAGCCTGTGTTCGCCGCTCCAAACCTAATTTTCGGAGAAGTGAAGAGACATAGTTTTTTACAGTCTTTTCAGCCAAAAACATATTTTTAGCGATTTCGCGGTTAGTCATCCCCGTGCCAATGAACTCTAAAACCCGTTGCTCTTGATCGGTCAACTCATATATTTCACTGGCAGGGTTCCTATTTTCGCGCAAACGATTAGTAACCGACGAGATCAATTTGGTATCAAGAAAATTTACGCCTAGTGCTACCTTACGAATAGAGGCTAAGAGTTCAAGATTTTTTATATCTTTAATCAGGTATCCCATAGCACCTCCAAGGACAGCGCCAAGCAATGCTTCATCGTTTTGGAAAGAAGTTAACATCAAGGTTTTTAGCGTGGGCTTGATCGTGATTAATTCTCGGCAAAGTTCGATGCCATTACCATCCGGGAGGCGCACATCCAGAACTGCGACATCGGCATCGCAGATTGTAAAATTGGCTACAGCTTCAGTGAAATTAGCTGCACTTCCTACAACTACGAGATCTTCTTCTGCTTCAATAAGATCAATTAAACCCTTACGAACTAATTCATGATCATCAACAACAAAAACTCTGGTAATCACAAAATTCCTACATCAGCTTCTAATGAACTCAATGTGCCATTTTTCTGGACCTTCATCGAGAAAAGTTATGGAGTAGGCACCTGGGTGTTTCTTTTCAATTTGTGCCAAAAGCGGGATTGGCTTATGGGGTGCAACAAGTACCATCCCATCACCAACCTTCAGTGATTCAAGTGCTCCAAAGATTGCGGGGTGACGAATCTGATGTGGGATCAGTGTCGCATCGAGTTCAGGGTAGATATTCGAACTGGCTTCACCACATCGACAGGAATGAGAATTTACATTTTCTGGTGCTTGAGTAATTGAGATTATTTCCATACCACAATTCTATCCGGCGTAAAATAAATCAACTATTTTTTTTATCACCTTAAGTGAGAGCGACCCCTCACTTAAGGTGACATTAGAAAAAATCTATGCTCCAGTTTGTACCGGAGAGTTCTCCAATAGGGCCCATTCCACATCGGAAAATAAGCGAGAGCGAATCAGGAATCTCTTACCCTCGGGAGATTCAAGCGAGAAGCCTCCGCCACGTCCATCAACAACATCGATTGTTAAATGAGTGTGCTTCCAATATTCAAACTGTGTTGCAGACATCCAGACTTCAACTGGTTCATTCATCCGCGGTATGACTAGCTCACCAATTAATACATCTGAACCACCCACTCGAAATTCACCTTTGAGGTAACACATTGGAGATGATCCATCGCAGCATCCACCTGATTGGTGAAACATCAGTGGGCCATTTATTTTAGTTAGCTTGAGTAATAGCTCTGCCGCCTCAGGTGAGTAATCAACTCGAGACGGCAGAGACATTAGTACTCCTTAAAAGAATCCGAGCTTGTTTGGTGAGTATGAAACTAGCAGGTTCTTTGTTTGTTGGTAATGATCCAGCATCATTTTGTGGTTTTCACGGCCAATACCAGAAGCCTTGTACCCACCAAATGCAGCACCTGCTGGGTATGCGTGATAACAATTTGTCCAGACGCGGCCAGCTTGAATTGCTCGTCCTGCGCGATAAGCAGTATTCATATCGCGAGTCCAAACACCAGCACCTAATCCGTACAACGTGTCATTAGCAATCTCCATTGCGTTATCAAAGCCATCAAATTTTGTAACAGAGACAACAGGTCCAAAAATCTCCTCTTGGAAGATTCTCATTTTGTTATTTCCTTCAAAGATTGTTGGCATGACGTAGTAACCACCAGCAAGCTCGCCACCAAGATCGGCTCGTTCTCCACCAGTAATGACCTTTGCACCTTCTTTCTTTCCAATATCTAAGTAAGAAAGAATTTTCTCTAATTGATCGGTGCTTGCTTGAGCACCCATCATTGTTGAGAGATCTAATGGATTGCCCATCTTGATTGCTTTAGTGCGTGCCGTTACATCACCCATGAACTTGTCATAGATTTTTGCTTCGACGAGTCCACGTGACGGACATGTACAAACCTCGCCCTGATTAACAGCAAACATTGTGAAACCTTCAAGTGCTTTATCGTAAAAAGCATCGTTTTCTGCGGCAACATCGTTGAAGAAAATATTTGGACTCTTGCCACCAAGTTCAAGGCTGACAGGAATGATGTTTTCTGAGGCATATTGCATAATCAGGCGACCAGTAGTTGTTTCTCCAGTGAAAGCGATTTTTGCAATTCGAGGAGATGATGCAAGTGGCTTACCTGCTTCAACGCCAAAACCATTGACGATATTGACGACTCCTGGTGGCAATAAATCTTTGATGATATCCATCAAAAATAGAATCGAGACTGGAGTTTGTTCTGCTGGCTTTAGTACTACGCAGTTACCTGCTGCAATGGCTGGAGCTAGCTTCCAAACGGCCATCAAGATTGGGAAATTCCACGGAATGATCTGACCAACAACTCCAAGTGGCTCATGGAAATGATAAGCAACAGTGTCATTATCGAGTTCACCAGCTGAACCTTCTTGCGCACGAATGGCTGCGGCAAAGTATCTGAAGTGATCAATCGCTAGTGGGATATCTACATAGAGAGCTTCACGGACTGGTTTTCCATTTTCCCATGTTTCAGCAACAGCGATAGCTTCAACATTTGCTTCCATGCGATCTGCAATCTTGTTGAGAATAATTGCACGCTCAGTTGCAGAAGTTTTACCCCAAGCAGGTGCAGCAGCATGTGCAGCATCTAGAGCCTTATCGATATCTTTTGCATTTCCGCGTGCAACTTCACAAAATACTTTTCCCGTTACTGGAGTTACATTTTCAAAATACTGCCCTGAATCTGGTTTTACATACTCACCGTTGATCCAATGGTCATATCGTGATGCATATGTAACTTTACTTCCGGGTTGTCCAGGAGCAATGAAATCAGTCATGTCTTCTCCAACTTCTTAGCGCGCAAAGGTGCGCACGATGTTGGTTTGAACGTAGACCTGGCCTTTAAGACTGGCAATAGGAGTTGGTGAGTACTACCCCTCAATAATTCTTGTAGAGGGGCTTAGGCCATAGCCTTTTTGAGGTTTTCATCAATTGAATTGAGGAATTCCTGAGTAGTTTGGTACGGCGCAGTTTTTGAAATCAAAAGTGATAAATCCTTCGTCATCTTGCCTTGTTCAACTGTTTCGATACAAACACGCTCGAGGGTATCGCAGAACTGGGCAAGCTGCGCGTTGTTATCTAACTTTGCACGGTGTGCAAGACCGCGAGTCCAAGCAAAAATTGATGCGATTGGATTTGTAGAAGTTGCCTTACCCTTTTGATGATCACGATAGTGACGAGTAACAGTTCCGTGTGCTGCTTCTGATTCAACAATTTTTCCATCTGGTGTCATCAACACTGATGTCATTAAGCCAAGTGAGCCGTAGCCTTGAGCAACAGTGTCAGATTGAACGTCACCGTCATAGTTCTTACATGCCCAGACATATCCACCGTCCATGCGCAATGACATTGCAACCATGTCATCAATAAGGCGGTGCTCATACCAAATTCCTGCAGCTTCAAACTTTTCTTTGAACTCTGCTTGATAGATCTCTTCAAAGATATCTTTAAATCGACCATCGTAGGCCTTTAAGATTGTGTTCTTAGTTGAGAGATAAACTGGGTACTTGCGAAGTAGGCCATAGTTCAAAGATGCATGTGCGAAGTCGCGGATTGATTCATCGACGTTATACATACCCATGGCAACACCAGATGATTTAAAATCAAAGACGGTGTATTCGGTTGGAGCTGAGCCATCTTCTGGAACAAATGACATCGTCAATTTGCCAGGACCCGGAACTTTAAAATCTGTAGCTTTGTATTGATCACCGAAAGCATGACGGCCAATAACGATTGGCTTAGTCCAATGTGGAACTAAACGGGGAACGTTGCTGATGATGATTGGTTCACGGAAAATTACGCCACCTAAAATGTTACGGACAGTTCCATTTGGAGACTTCCACATCTTTTTTAGGCCAAATTCTTCAACTCGGGCCTCATCAGGAGTGATAGTTGCGCATTTAATTCCGACGCCATGCTTTTGGATTGCATGTGCTGAATCAATAGTTACTTGATCATCTGTGGCATCGCGATTTTCCATACCAAGGTCGTAGTACTCAAGATTGACGTCCAAATAAGGAAGGATTAATGAGTCTTTGATGAACTGCCAAATGATGCGAGTCATCTCGTCACCATCTAGTTCAACAACGGTTCCTTCTACTTTGATCTTGGCCATGTAGTGCGCTCCTTTAGAGTGTCTGTACGTCAGCTTGCTTTGCGCGGACCGCTTCTGCTGCTGCCTTAAGCGCTTCAACTTCAGAATCGGTTAACTTACTTTCAACAACCTTTTTGATTCCGTCGCGACCAATCTCGGCTTCAACGCCAAGATAAACGCCAGAAATTCCATATTCGCCATTAACCCATGCACACACTGGCATTACTTCGCCAGAATCTTCGATTACTGCTTTTGCCATTCGAGCTGCTGCTGCAGATGGTGCGTAGTAAGCAGAGCCCGTCTTAAGAAGAGCAACAACTTCGGCCCCGCCATTTCGTGTGCGATCAACTAATTCATCAATTTCACTTTGTGATAAAAACTCTGTTAAAGATTTGCCATCGACAGTACAGCGACTTGGAACTGGAACCATAGTGTCACCATGTGAACCCAAGGTCAGCGTCTTAACTGAGGCGATCTTTACGCCAAGTTTTTCAGCAACAAAGTTAGTAAAGCGTGCAGTATCAAGCATCCCTGCTTGACCCATTACGCGGTTTTTTGGAAAGTCTGTAGCCATTTGAGCAAGGGCAGTCATTTCATCCAATGGATTAGAAACAACAATTATCACGGCATTTGGTGAATGTTTAGCAATATTTTCTGCAACTCCACGAACGATGCCGGCATTTACGCCGATTAAATCCATGCGGCTCATTCCGGGCTTGCGTGGAAGACCAGCAGTAATTACCACTACATCTGAATTAGCTGTTGCTTCATATCCAGCACCTTCAGGAGAAGTTGTCGCGCCAATTATTTTTGTCTCAAAACCTTCAATTGAACGAGACTGATTCATATCAAGAGCTAAACCTTCAGGTTTTCCCTCAAGGATGTCAGTAAGAACAACGGTGTCAAAGATGTTGTATTGCGCCAAACGAAGGGCAGTTGTTGAACCGTAAAAACCTGCACCGACTACTGTGACTTTTCCGCCCATGGGCTTCCTCCTACATTCGACAATAAGGCAACTCTACCGTCCGCGAGGAAGCGCAATTGCCAACGCGAAAAGGGCTACGGCAATAAAGAGCGGGAAATAAAACTCAAATTTACGTTTGTGCCGCGCAGTAAATGCCATTCCAGCCGTGCCTACCGCAATAAAAAGTGACCCACCTCGCACAATTCCAAATACGCCCAGCGCAATTCCAATCACAATTACAACATTGCTAGCAAGAATTAATAAGCGATCATTTATCCGCATGCATCAACAACATTCTTTACCAACATCGCACGAGTCATTGGTCCAACACCGCCCGGCATTGGTGCAACCCATGATGCAACTTCCATTACAGACGGATCAACATCGCCCAGTAAACCCTTATCAGTTCGTGAAATTCCGACATCAATTACAACAGCACCCGGCTTAATCATGTCAGCTTTTAAGAAATGAGCCTGTCCGATAGCAGCAACAATGATGTCTGCATTTTTTGTATGCGCAAGTAAATCTTTTGTGCCTGTATGGGTCAAAGTTACTGTTGCATTTTCCTGCTTGCGAGTTAGCAATAAACCAAGTGGGCGCCCAACAGTTAAACCACGACCAATAACAGTAACTTCGGCGCCTTTAGTGCTAATTCCATAATGAGATAGCAGCTCAACGATTCCATGTGGGGTGCATGGTAACGGAGCGTCGTAGCCAGAGACTAAACGACCTAAGTTCATTGGATGTAAACCATCTGCATCCTTTGCTGGATCAATAGCTTCAAGAACTCTTTGTGTGTTAATTCCCTTAGGTAAAGGTAGTTGAACGATGTAGCCAGTGCACTCGGCAGATGCGTTCAAGTCTTTAATAGCTGCCATTACATCGGCCTCACTGGCCTTATCTGGCAGGTCAACACGAATTGAATTAATACCAACCTCATGGCAATCGCGGTGCTTTCCACCAACATAAGAATGTGATCCAGGGTCGTCACCAACTAGAACTGTGCCAAGTCCCGGAGTGATTCCACGTGTTTTAAGTTCTGCTACACGAACAGCTAATTCACCTTTTATTTTTGAAGCTAATGCTTTTCCATCCAGAATTTGCGCGCTCATGGCATTCATCCTAATAGCCCACTAGGCGTGAGAGAAATGACGCACACCTGTGAAGAACATCGCAATACCAGCCTTATTTGCGGCTGATATGACCTCTTCATCACGAACGCTTCCGCCTGGTTGAACTATTGCAAGCACACCGGCGTCAATCAAAATCTGGAGTCCATCTGCAAATGGGAAAAACGCATCACTTGCAGCAACAGCGCCTTTCACTCTTTGTCCGGCACGATCCACAGCTAATTTAGCTGAATCAACGCGATTAACTTGACCCATACCAATTCCCACAGATGCCGTATTTTTCGCCAATAAAATCGCATTACTTTTTACGCTTCTAACACTTCGCCACGCAAATTCGAGATCTTTCATAGTTTGCTCATCCACTGATTCACCACTTACTTGCTTCCAATTACTTGGTGAATCACCAGCAGCATTAATTAAATCCGTTTCCTGCAGCAAGATTCCACCTGAGACAGGGCGAAGCTCTAGAGGAGAAATCGTTGATGCCTCACACTTTAAAATTCGAATTGACGGTTTTTTCATTAATAGTTCTAAGGCATCCTGATCATAATCTGGAGCAATAAGTACTTCAGTAAATACTTCAGAAAGTGGTGTTGCCATTGCTAAATCTACTTTTCGGTTAGCTGCAACAACTCCCCCAAATGCTGAAACAGGATCACACTCATGTGCATGCTGATATGCAACTGCTACACCTTGTGCAGAGACTGCGATGCCACATGGGTTGGCATGCTTCATGATTGCAACAGCAGAATCGCGATGATCTAATACGGCGCGCCAAGCTGATTCTGCATCGGTGTAGTTATTGAAAGACATTTCTTTTCCATGAAGTTGCACAGCGTTTACAATTCCAGCAGGGCCTCCAGAATAAATTCCCGCTTTTTGGTGTGGATTTTCTCCATAACGCAAAACATTATCGCGCCGCCAGATTTGCCCGTACCACTCTGGGAGTTCATCATTTGCGCCAAGCCAGTTTGCAATAGCCAAGTCATACTCAGCAGTTGTTCTAAAAACTTCAAGAGCAAGCTGTTTGCGTTCTTTTTGGGTGAAGCCGCCATTCTTAATGGATTCCAATAAGTGGTCGTACTGCGAAGTCTGGCAAATAACAGCTACTGAACCATGGTTTTTTGCCGCTCCACGTAACATAGATGGACCACCGATATCGATTTGTTCGATGCACTCTGCATAATCTGCACCAGAGGCAATTGTGGCTGCAAATGGATATAAATTAATAATAACTAAATCAAATGGTTCAATATCTAATTCTCTAATTGCAGCTAAATGTTCTGGATTATTTTGATCAGCTAAAATTCCTGAGTGGACTCGTGGATGCAAAGTCTTAACACGCCCGTCCATAATTTCCGGAAAACCCGTGTACTGACTTACTTCAGTTACTGCTATCCCAGCATTATGAAGTGTTTTAGCCGTTGATCCGGTCGAAAGAATTTCAACTCCAGCACCAGCTAATTCATTTCCAACTTCAACAAGGCGATCTTTGTCGTAGACACTTACAAGTGCGCGGCGAATACTTTTACGATCAGACATTGCGCTCCAAAGATGGAAGAATCAAAGCGATGGTCGCAACAATGAGACCTCGTTCTACTTTCTTAATTCTCTCATGAAGTTGGGCTTCATCATCGCCGGGTAGAATCGGAACTTCCATCTGAGTGATGATTGGACCTGTATCGACTCCATCATCAACCCAATGAACCGTAGTTCCAGTAACCGCTACGCCAGCTTCAAGTGCATCGCGAACTGCATGGGCTCCCGGGAACTGCGGTAGCAATGCTGGATGAGAATTTATGGTGGGGAATCGATTAACAAAATCTGGAGGCAAAATTCGCATAAATCCAGCACTGACCACTAAATCTATGTCTAGCGCCGCTACTGCTTGAATAATGTCGGTGTTCCACTGATCTCGTGAAACACCTACTGAAATAGTTAGAGTTTTAATCCCAGCATCGTGTGCTCGCTTTAAAACGTGAGCATCGCGGTTATCGCTAATAACAGCAACAATATCAATATCTAGTTCAGTTGAATCCACGATCGCTTGCGCAAGTGTGCCCGAACCTGATGCCAGGATAACTAAGCGCGTAGTCATTACCGCTTTACCAAGCGCGGTAAATAAAGCGCTAAGAATGCTCCCGCAGCGAGCTCGGTGATGAGAGAAAGTGTGAATTTCCAAGGTGAAACACCAACCGCCGACATTGCATCGGTCAATAACGCACCGCTGGCTGCATAACCTATGACGGCGCTTATCACCGCGCAAACAACCAGGCTCTGAACCAATATTTTTGTATTCAAATCAATAGTCCAACTTGCAAGCAGTGCACCCGTAAGAACAACCACAACAATTCCGAAAAGGGACAACAGTGATTTGCCCGTAGGTAATGCCCCTAACAATGGGAATGCTGGAATTGAATTTAAATGAAATGACCAAGGAGCAACTAATGTGCCTGAACCAACGGCAAAGCCTGTCCCAGAAAAATATGCAAGAGTTGCAACTACAGCATTTGGTATGTAGAGAATATTTAGGATTAAAAGTAATAATCCCCCTAAGATTCCTGGTTCCAGAACCAGAGTAAGAGTTTTAACCATGTGAAGGTTAGTGAAAATTGAGATTCCGAGAATTATTGATGCAATACCTAACAACAGCGCAATAGCACGAGAACTATATAGAGCAGCTTGGGCGAGAATTAAACGCCTTCCAACTGTTGCTGATGTTATTAGAGTTAATGGCAAAACAAATAGTGGCGTTAAATACCATATCGGCTTGACTGCTGCCGTAGAGGAGAAATATGAAAGTAGCATCGCAACTATTGTGTATTGCACTGCAAAAAGAATTCGAGCTAGTGGTAAAAGTGAAGAGTCATGATCTAGTCGATCAATAGTTCGAGAGATTCCACTTCGAATCGCCAATATAGGGAAAACCATTGCACCCAAAGGAAGATAGGACAGATAGCCGGCAATATTTGCTGGCGGTAGAACTAGTGAGAATGGAACTTGATGTGAAGCCAGCCAAATCCATAACGCTGCACGTAATGGATCGCCAGTATTTCCCGTTGCACTTCCGGCCGTAGCCCAGGCAAGTAAAGAGATAAATGAGGTAGGTAATAAAACATATGCAATGCTGCGCACGACTTGGGCCAATGTGGTTCCAAGTACGCGGCCGAACATCGTTTTAGCGGCCTAAAATCGCGCGCAACAAACGCGCGGTTTCACTCGGAGTTTGGCCAACTTTTACCCCAGCTGCTTCAAGTGCATCTTTTTTACCCTGGGCAGTACCTGATGAGCCAGAGACAATTGCGCCAGCATGGCCCATAGTTTTTCCTTCAGGTGCAGTGAACCCTGCAACATAGCCAACTACTGGCTTAGTTACGTGCTCTGCGATGAATGCAGCTGCGCGCTCTTCTGCATCGCCACCAATTTCACCAATCATTACGATTGCTTTTGTTTCAGGGTCATCTTGGAATGCACGCAAGCAGTCGATATGGGTAGTTCCAATAACAGGATCGCCACCAATTCCAACAGCTGTGCTAAATCCAATATCACGTAGTTCATACATCATTTGATATGTAAGCGTTCCTGATTTTGAAACTAAACCAATTGGGCCAGAGCCAGTGATATCCGAGGGAATGATTCCAATATTTGATTTTCCAGGACTGATAAGTCCGGGGCAATTTGGCCCGACAATTCGCGTTGTTCCCTTAGTTAATGAGTATGCATAGAAACTTGCAGAGTCATGTACTGGAATTCCCTCGGTAATTACGACAACAAGTGGCATTGCTGCATCAATTGCATCAATAACGGCTGCCTTGGCAAACTTAGGTGGTACAAAAACTACGGATGCGTTGGCTCCAGTTGCTCCCATTGCTTCGGCGACGGTGTTGAATACTGGGAGTTGATGTCCATCGATATCAACTACTTGTCCACCTTTGCCTGGCGTAACTCCACCAACTATTTTTGTTCCAGATGCCAACATGCGCCGGGTGTGCTTAGTTCCTTCAGAACCAGTCATTCCCTGAACAATTACTTTTGTATTTTCATTTAAAAAGATAGACATTTACTTTGCCGCCAATTCTGCAGCACGATCAGCTGCGCCATCCATTGTGTCTAGCTGCTGCACCAATGGGTGTGCTGCTTTATTTAAAATTGCACGGCCTTCAACTACGTTATTGCCATCAAGGCGAACAACGATTGGCTTAGTAGCCTTTGGACCAAGTAATTCAAGGGCTTGAACGATGCCTGTGGCCACCGCATCGCATGCAGTAATTCCACCGAAGACGTTAACAAAAACACTTTTCACATCTTTATCGCCGAGAATAATTGAAAGTCCATCGGCCATTACTTGAGCCGAAGCTCCGCCACCAATGTCAAGGAAGTTTGCAGGCCGTACTCCGCCATGTTTTTCGCCAGCATAGGCAACAACATCCAGCGTGCTCATCACAAGTCCAGCACCATTTCCGATGATTCCAACTTCTCCTTCTAGTTTTACGTAGTTGAGACCCTTTTCTTTTGCGGCTGCCTCGAGAGGATTTTCAGCTGCTTGATCAATGAGAGCTTCATGATCTGGCTGACGAAATTCTGCATTGTCGTCCAAGGTCACTTTGCCATCGAGTGCAATTACTTTGCCATCTTTGGTTTTGACCAATGGGTTAACTTCAACCAAAGTTGCATCTTCGGCTTGAAATACTTCCCAGAGTTTCACAAGAACATCAGCAACTTGTGCCGCTACATCTGTAGGAAAGTTTGCAGCCGTAATAATTTCTGTAGCTTTTGCCGCACTAATTCCATCAACTGCAGAGACAGGAATTTTGGCTAGCTTTTCTGGTGCAGTGTGTGCAACCTCTTCAATATCCATTCCGCCAGATACTGATGCCATAACTAAAAATGTACGATTTGAACGATCGAGTAAAATTGCTAAGTAATATTCAGAATCAATAGGTGCAGCAGCGGCAATCATGACTGTGCGAACAATGTGGCCTTTGATATCCATACCAAGAATTGCTCCGGCTTTTTCGCGGGCATCAGCTGGATTTTCAGCAAGCTTAACTCCACCTGCTTTTCCACGACCGCCAACTTTTACTTGCGCCTTAACAACTACTTTTCCACCAATCTTTGTTGCCGCAGCCTCTGCTTCATCCGCAGTAGTTGCAATTGCAGCTGCCAAAACAGGTACGCCATGTTTTTCAAAGAGATCGCGAGCTTGATATTCAAAGAGATCCACTGGTGCTCCACATTCTAATTAGAGGGTAATCCTAGAGCTTCTCCACGGGTGCATAGCGCAGCAGTAGTCGCTTCTCACCGTATTGGCCGAAGTTAATTGTTGCTTCAGCCTTTTCGCCCGCACCAGCCACTGCCACAACAGAGCCCAAACCAAATGTGTCATGTGACACACGATCACCAATAGCAAGTTCCATTGTTGAAATTTTCATACCTGTTGCGCGTGGTGGTGGCGTAGTTGCTACTCGTGATTTACGAACAAGTGATGGTGATACAGATGCCGAACTTTGATTGCGCCATTCAATTACATCTTCTGGAATTTCATCGAGGAAACGCGATGGAGGATTGTAATTTGGTGCACCCCATGTAGATCGATATTCGGCACGTGAAATATAAAGACGTTGACGCGCACGTGTTAGTCCAACATAAGCTAAACGCCGCTCTTCTTCAATCTCATCTTTTTCACCTAAGGTCCGGGAATGAGGAAATATTCCATCTTCCATTCCAGTTAGGAAAACCGTTGGAAACTCAAGACCTTTGGCAGTATGTAGAGTCATCATTGTTACAACTCCCCCGTGGTCCTCTCCTTCAGGAATTTCATCAGCATCAGCAACTAATGAAACTTTTTCGAGAAAGCCAGCTAGTGAGATTTCTTCATCTTCACCTAATTCTTCGATTGGGCGCTCTTCATACTCCATTGATACTGCAACAAGTTCTTTAAGGTTTTCAACGCGAACTTCATCTTGCGGATCTACGCTATCTGCCAACTCTTTTAACAGGCCAGATTGTTCAAGTGCTGCTTCAACAATTACAGAGGGGCGGGTCTTGGCTTCAACTAAAACATTAAGTGCGCTAATCATGGAGGTAAATTCATTAATCGACTGCGCTGCGCGGGCTGGTAATCCTGGTGCTTGTGAACATCGAAGTAGCCCTTGCCAAAAAGAAATGGAGTTATCGCGAGCGAAGGCATCAACGTAATCAAGTGAGGTATCACCAATTCCGCGCTTTGGAACGTTGATGATACGGCGCAATGAAATCTCATCTTCAAGATTAGATAACACGCGCAAATATGCCAGTAGATCTTTTACTTCACGGCGTTCGTAGAACCGCAAGCCCCCAACAACCTTGTATGGCAATGCGTTTCGCATAAATACTTCTTCAAACACGCGTGACTGGGCGTTGGTGCGATAGAAGATAGCAGTATCTCCTGGCTGTGATTTTGATTCGCGTTGTAATTGGCGAATTTCATCTGCAATAAATGTCGCCTCATCATGTTCACTTTCAGCAACATATCCAATTAGAGGTGCACCAGATCCTGCCTCAGACCACAAGTTCTTTTCTTTACGACTTTCATTTTTGGTAATGACTGCATTAGCTGCGTTGAGAATATTTTGTGTTGAGCGATAATTTTGTTCAAGTAATACCGTTGTGGCATTGGGGTAATCAAGTTCGAATTGCAAGATATTTCGAATTGTTGCCCCACGAAAGCCATAGATGCTCTGATCGGCATCGCCCACTACGCAAAGCTCGGCAAGGGGCATGCCTTCAGCCTCGGTGCCAACTAACTCCTTAACAAGAATGTACTGGGCGTGATTTGTATCTTGGTACTCATCAACCAACACATGGCGAAATCTAGATCTAAAACGTGCTTTGGCTTCTGGGTAGCGCTGCAAAACTTCTACTGTTTTTAAGATTAGATCGTCAAAATCCATAGCATTAGCGCGCTGCAACCGTTGTTGATACACCGAATAAACGTCGCCAACAACTTGTTCGAATTGATTGCTTGCAGCGTTTACATAATCTTGCGGTCCGAGAAGCTCGTTTTTAGCATTGGAAATCATTGCTTGGAATTGGCGGGCTGGGTAACGTTTAGAATCCAAATTAAGTTCTTTGGCAACAATAGTTACCAAACGCAGCGAGTCAGCAGAGTCATAGATGGAAAATGAGTTGCTATAGCCCAAACGAGAAGCCTCTTGACGCAAAATGCGCACACATGCTGAGTGAAAAGTTGAAACCCACATAGATTTTGCAACAGGACCCACCAATTCACCAACGCGTTCCTTCATTTCACCCGCAGCTTTATTTGTAAATGTAATCGCAAGTATTTGATAAGGGGGAACGTTGCGACGTGACATTAAATATGCAATTCGACGCGTTAAAACTCGTGTTTTACCTGATCCAGCACCTGCTACGACAAGTAATGGACCGCCTGCATGAGTTACTGCTTCTGCTTGCTGGGGGTTAAGTCCAGCCAGAAGGGGATCAGTGCTCGTCATAGTGGTGAGTCTATTAGGCTAAGCGACATGGAACCCATTGCCGATAGTGAGATCAAGCGCGTCTTGGTCGTTAGTGCCCACCCCGATGATTCAGATTTTGGTGCATCAGGAACAATTGCCCAGTGGGTTAAAAAGGGAATTGAAGTTGCCTATGTATTTTGCACTAACGGTGACCAAGGCGGCGAAGAATCTGGTTTTACAAAAGAAGAGATGCCTGCAATTCGCCAACGCGAACAACGCGAAGCGGGGGCAGCAATCGGAGTAACAGATATTACTTTTCTTAATTATGTTGATGGCCACCTCGAAGCAACTCTTGAGTTGCGCAAAGATTTAGTTCGCCAAATCCGCATTTCACAACCAGACCGTATGGTCTGTCAAAGCCCTGAAAGAAACTGGGACCGAATCGGTGCAAGCCATCCAGATCACTTAGCTGCAGGAGAAGCCGCTATCCAAGCCGTGTATCCAGATGCACGAAATCCTTTTGCATTTACGGATTTACTTGATCAAGAAGGTCTGCAGCCTTGGCGAGTTAAAGAAGTATGGATTAGCGCATTCGCGAATCCAGATCACTTTGTAGATATCACTGATACTTTTGATTTAAAGATGAAGGCATTACATGCGCACGCATCACAAACTGCTCATAACAAAGAACTCGAAAATATGGTCCGCGAATGGGGTCAGCGAAATGCCGGCATTGGCGGACTACCTGAAGGTCGTATAGCTGAAGCTTTTAAAATAGTTAATACAAATTAATTATTTAACCGTAATTTTCTTAATTTCAACGGTTTGAATTGGATAACCATCGGTCGCATAATATGGCTTGTTATCAGATGGATTTATTTTATAAGCGCCAACTTCTGCAATTTTCTTGAGAAGGTCTAAACCTTTAGTGACCTTGCCCCAGATCGAGTAATTAGGGCCAAGGGTTGTATCCGCATAAATCAAGAAGAACTGTGAACCATTTGTGCCCGGTCCTGAGTTAGCCATAGCCACTGTTCCCGTGGGGTAATTATTGGGGGTATTGGCCGGAAGATTTTCATCTCTAAAGCCTTTCCATCCTGTTGGGTTTCCCGAACCAGATGCTGTTGGGTCACCACACTGTAAGACAAAAAGTCCATCTGTAGTTAGGCGATGACAAAATGATGCATCAAAATATTTAGCTTTAACTAAGGCAGATAATTTTGAAATAGTGAAAGGAGCTTTATTTGCGAGCAATGAAATAACTATCACACCGCAATTAGTTTCGATGGTCATCGTCTTTGGTAGATTCTTAGTAATTGCCATCGGCTCTTTCACTGTTGCCGGATTATGAGCCTTGGCAGTTGGGGCTTTGCATCCGGGAACTGTCATTGGCTTTTCTGCCGCATGAATCGATGTAATTGAGAACATGGATAGAATTGCAACGGCTACAGTTAAAGATAACTTCTTCATATTTATTCCCATTCAATTGTTCCCGGCGGTTTACTTGTTACATCCAATACAACTCTATTGACCTCACGCACTTCATTGGTTATACGAGTTGAAATCTTCTCAAGAACTTCATATGGTACCCGAGACCAATCAGCAGTCATCGCATCTTCGCTAGACACAGGGCGCAAAACAATAGGATGACCGTAGGTGCGACCATCGCCCTGCACGCCAACACTTCGGACTTCAGCAAGTAAAACCACTGGGCATTGCCAGATTTCGCGATCAAGGCCGGCTGCCTTTAACTCAAATCGTGCGATTGCATCGGCTTCACGCAATAAATCAAGTCGCTCTTGCGTGACCTCACCAACGATTCGAATTCCAAGTCCTGGTCCAGGAAATGGTTGGCGCCAAATAATTTCTTCGGGTAATCCAAGTTCTAAGCCAACTAGGCGAACTTCATCTTTAAATAGAGCGCGTAGCGGTTCGATCAAAGAAAACTTCAAATCATCAGGCAACCCACCCACGTTGTGGTGCGACTTAATATTTGCAGTGCCAGTTCCGCCGCCTGATTCGACAACATCTGGGTACAAGGTTCCCTGTACTAAAAATTCAACATCTCCACCTACAGCAATATCTCGGGCAGCAGCCTCAAAGGACCTAATAAATTCACGTCCAATAATCTTTCGCTTTTCTTCTGGATCAGTTACTCCCTTGAGCGCATCCAAGAAAGTTTTCTTGGCATCAATGACGACTAGCTGTACGCCAGTTGATGCAACAAAATCACGTTCAACTTGTTCGGCTTCACCTTTGCGAAGTAGGCCGTGATCAACAAAAACACAGGTCAACTGCGCTCCAACAGCGCGTTGAATAATTGCTGCTGCAACTGCTGAATCAACTCCTCCAGATAGTCCGCAAATAACGCGTTTTGTACCAATAGCTTCTTTAGCTTTTGCAATCTCGGTTTGTGCAATATTTCCAGTGGTCCATATTGCATCGCACTTGGCAGTATTGACTAACCAATTTCGCAAAATTGCTTGTCCGTGTTCACTATGTAATACCTCTGGATGAAACTGGACTCCAGATAACAGACCTGATTCATTTTCAAAAGCCGCAATTGGGGTGTCTGCAGTAACTGCGCAGACAGTGAAACCTTGTGGCACTTGCGTTACTGCATCACCGTGTGACATCCACACTTTTTGTTGAGCTGGTAATCCGGCAAAAATCTTGGATTGGTTCTGCACATTAACATCTGTGCGGCCGAATTCAGACTTACCTGTTTGGCTAACTACTCCACCTAACGCGGCAGCCATGACTTGAAATCCATAACAAATTCCAAAAACTGGAATTCCTAATGAAAAAATTGCACCATCAAATTTTGGTGCATGTTCTGCGTAAACACTTGACGGGCCACCCGATAAAATAATTGCCGATGGATTCTTGGCAGTTACTTCGGCGGCAGAAATAGTAGATGGAACAATTTCGCTAAAAACATTGGCTTCACGAACACGGCGAGCAATTAGCTGGGCATACTGCGCCCCAAAATCGACTACAAGTACGCCGCGAACATTAGGCACGGTGAATAAGTACCTCTACGCGCTGGAACTCCTTCACATCTGAATAACCACATGTAGCCATTGCACGGCGAAGGGCACCAAATAAGTTCATTGATCCATCAGATGTATGTGAGGGTCCGAGCAAAATTTCTTCTAAAGTTCCAACAGTTCCAACGTTTACGCGCTCTCCACGTGGCAAAACTTGGTGATGTGCTTCAGATCCCCAGTGCCATCCAAGTCCTGGTGCTTGCGTTGCCTTAGCAAGTGGTGAGCCCATCATTACGGCATCTGCTCCGCATGCAATTGCTTTAGCTATATCACCGCTGCGACCGACTGCGCCATCAGCAATAACGTGAACATAGCGACCGCCAGATTCATCAAGGTATTCACGGCGAGCAGATGCAACTTCAGCAACTGCCGATGCCATTGGTACTTCAATGCCTAAAACTTTGCGCGTTGTATGTGCTGCTCCGCCACCAAAACCAACCAAGACCCCAGCAGCTCCAGAGCGCATTAAGTGCAATGCAGCAGTTGAAGTTGCAACTCCACCAACAATTACTGGGACATCTAGCTCATAAATAAACTTCTTTAAATTAAGCGCTTCATCTTCTGCCGCAACATGCTCGGCGCTAACAGTTGTTCCACGAATAACGAAAATATCCACACCAGCATCGATAACCGCTTTGTGTAGTTCGGCGGTGCGCGCAGGTGAAAGTGATGCAGCAACAGTTACGCCAGCATCACGAATCTGTGCGATTCGAGCCTTAATTAACTCAGGTTTAATTGGTTCGTTGTAAATCTCTTGCATACGCTTTGTTGCATGCTTATCTGGCATTGAAGCAATTTCACCAAGTGGAATACGTGGATCCTCGTAACGAGTCCATAGTCCTTCAAGGTTGAGAACACCAAGACCACCTAAACGACCAATTTCAATTGCAGTTTCAGGAGATACAACTGAATCCATTGGCGCAGCCATCATTGGTAATCCAAATTTATATGCATCAATTTGCCATGCTGTTGAAACATTTTCTGGATCACGAGTACGGCGGCTAGGAACAATTGCAATGTCATCGAATGAATAAGCGCTACGTGCACGCTTTCCAGGTGCTAATTCAATCTCGTTCATGAGCGGCCTTTCTGCTGATAATTAGGTGCATCGCTTACGTGTGAAACATCGTGAGGATGGCTTTCTTGTAAACCAGCTGCAGTAATTTGGATTAAACGACCTTCGCGGCGAAGAGTTTCAATATCAGGCGCACCTGCATAACCCATTCCAGAACGAAGTCCGCCAACAAGTTGGTGCACAACATCGGCAACGTTGCCACGGAAAAGAACTTTTCCTTCAATGCCTTCTGGGACAAGTTTGTCTTCGGAGAGAACATCGTCTTGCATATAGCGATCCTTAGAATAAGACTTTTTCTCTCCACGCGATTGCATTGCGCCAAGTGAGCCCATGCCACGGTATGCCTTGTACTTAACGCCATTGATTTCAACAAGTTCACCTGGAGCTTCTTCGCACCCAGCAAGTAATGATCCAAGCATTACTGCATTGGCTCCTGCAACCAGCGCCTTCACAATGTCACCTGAATATTGCAATCCACCATCTGCAATTAACGGGATTCCAGCTTTATTACAAGCTTTTGCCGCTTCCATAATTGCCGTAATTTGTGGAACACCGACACCGGCAACAACGCGAGTCGTACAAATTGAACCTGGACCTACGCCAACTTTTACGGCATCAGCACCTGCATTAATTAAAGCTTGTGCACCAGCTCGAGTTGCAATGTTTCCACCGATAATCTCAGTTGTTGGAGCAAACTTTTTGATTCGTGAAATCGCATCAAGTACTGCGCGATGATGACCGTGCGCAGTATCAACAACAACCACATCAACTCCGGCTTCAATGAGTGCTTGGGCTCTGGCAAATCCATCGTCACCAACACCAACTGCTGCACCAGCGAGGCCAACATTTTTAACTAATTTCACATGAGTAACTTGCTCATCGATTGGAAGATTGCGGTGAATGATTCCAATTCCACCAGCTTTAGCTATCGCAATTGCCATCGCTGATTCAGTAACAGTGTCCATGGCGGATGAAACCAGTGGAACAGCAATAGTTATGTTGCGAGTCAGGCGTGTGGATGTATCGACTTCAGAGGGCACAACATCAGATGCGTCTGGCAAAAGAAGGACATCGTCATAAGTCAGGCCGAGCATTGCGACTTTATCGTTCTCGCTCATATGCCCTCCTGCCTTAGGTGAACGTCCTTAAGAAGTCGGGAGTCTATCGGGAATAGCCCGCAACACAGAAACCACCGTTACAACGCCCAGAATAAGGAGAGGAATTGCGACTAAGTAGAGGCCGCCATCGAATTGATATTTTGAAACACCGATTGCAATCAAATTAGCTAACAACGCCGGCGCACGTCCGAAGTATTTGCCACGGCGATATCCCCTTGCAGCTGCAAATAATCCACCAGAACCCAAAACAATAAATATCAATTCCCCTAGCAGCGGCAAGAGTTCAACGCTATCCGCAGTGAAAGTGAGCACAACTAGCCATACACCAAGTGCTGCTACCACGATTGACTCAATGGTTAATAGGGATGCCACTAGTGCGCGGGCCTTGGCTGCTTTGGCAGGATCTTGTGTCATGGAAGAGAGATTAACTTATCGTGGACGAGAAAACACTCTATTTTCGCACGATGGTATCCACGATTCGCAAACTCATTTGGCCGCTCCCAGTTATTTCTACCAACAACTTGCGCAAGAAATTGAATTGAGCAAGCGAACTGGTGAAACCTTTTCATTAATCAGAGTCATATTTAATCCAACCAAACTCAAAGGCCAAGTTTTAGAAGTAAAAATTAGTGCGGCAGACATTCTTTATTTTTCAGAAGCATTGAAGGATGTGACTCGAAAGCAAGATTGTGTTGCCCGAGTCGGGCTCAATGAATGCGTAATATTGATTAGAGCGCAGCTAAGTAATGTTGAATCACTCCTTAACAGATTACTTGACACTAAAAATTTGACTGTGGATAACTCACTGAGAGTTTCATGTTCCACGGTTGAGTACCGAGTTGGAGAGAAAGCATTAACCATTCTCAACCGCTTAGATGCAGTGAGCTTATCCACCCATTAATTGGCGCGTGATTGGAAATGTCAGTCACGCTCATAAGTTCTCGCTCATGGACCTAGACCTCGATATTACTTTTGGAGCCATTGCTCCCTTCATGAATGATCCAACTATTGAAGAAGTGTGGATTAACTCGCCCGAACGCATTTTTATTGCACGTGCCGGAAAAAGTGAACTAACAAATCTGCTTTTAACTGCTCAAGAAGTTCGAAATATTGTCGAACGTGCACTCATGTGGGGCGGACGTCGGTTAGATCTTTCTCATCCATTTGTTGATGCGCGTTTGCCCGATGGAAGTCGTTTGCACGTTGCAATTCCCGAAATCACTGCACAACACTGGGCAGTCAATATTCGTAAACATTTGATGCGAAACATGTCCGTGAACGACCTTGTAGCTCGTGGAGTAATGAATCAACTGCTTGGAACTGCATTAATTAATTCCGTTCGTGCTGGGCTAAATATTCTCGTTAGCGGTGGAACTCAGGCTGGTAAGACAACGATGCTAAACGCATTAGCTGGTGCAATTCCACGCGGCGAACGCGTGGTAACTATTGAGGAAGTATTTGAATTATCGCCCCAATTGCCAGATGTTGTTCAAATGCAAACTCGTAGTGCCAATCTTCAAGGTGAGGGAGAAATTCCGCTACGTCGCCTCATAAAGGAATCCTTGCGTATGCGGCCATCAAGAATCATCGTCGGAGAAGTTCGAGAAGCTGAAGCACTAGATCTTCTCATCGCATTAAATTCGGGCTTACCAGGAATGGGAACTCTTCACGCAAACTCACCTCGAGATGCTGTCGTCAAACTTCAAACGCTGCCACTTTTGGCAGGTGAGAATATTTCTCACAAATTCATCGCCCCGACCGTAGCTTCTGCAATCGACTTAATCGTCCACGTAACCCTTGATATTCACGGGACGCGTCGAGTCCAAGAAGTAGCAGCACTGACGGGGCGATATGAAAATGATCGAGCAGAAATTGAAACTTTATGGCTCTGGAACGGCGACGAGTACGAACGTGGGATAGGTGCCTTGCCTCACCCAGAGAAATTTGCTGCCATTGGTGCACCACTTTCAACTTGGTGGCGTCCATGAAAAATAATATATGTGTACTTCTTTCTGCGTGTTTAACAATTGTCTTAGTTTTACTTATCACAAATTCCTATTCAATTGCCTTTGCATTTGGCGCTTTGGTTACTGGAGCAGTTTATGTAACTATGAAAACTAAGACGGCACATAGCCAATCCTCTTTGATCGCAGCTTGGCCAGAAGTAATTGATCATCTTATGTCTGGAATTCAATCCGGACTCTCGCTTTCGGAATCATTAGTTGGCCTTGCTACTCGAGGTCCAGAAGTATTAAGGCCAGCATTTGCAGAGTTTAGAAACTCTCTATTTGCACATGGGGATTTAGAAATAGCTATCGAAGATTTGAAATTACTTTTCCATCACCACGGCAGTGACCAAATATTTGAAGCACTCCTTATCTCAAAGGCATTAGGAGGCAGCGAACTACTTTCGATACTTAGAACACTTGGAGATTTTTTGCGCCAAGATCTAGCGCTAAGAAGAGAGATTGAAGTAAAACATGGATGGATAAAAAACTCCGCGCATATGTCGGCCGTTGCGCCATGGATTCTATTACTGCTCCTTTCAACACAGCCAAGTACTGCCATTGCCTTTTCATCACCGATAGGAGGGATGATTTTAATCGCAGGATTAGTTATGACCGCGCTTGCATATTTGTGGATGAACCGACTTGGTCGCCTTCCACAAACACCAAGAGTTTTTACAAAATCATCTCATTCAATCAATGGTGCTCAACTAGAGATTAGACGCCCATGATTCAGATTATCTTTATCGCAATGCTTTTCGCAGTTCCTGGTGCCTTTCTTATCGTATTTAATGATTTAGAACCTCTGGATGAATTGGAAAAGCGTTCTAGGAAGGCTTTGCTCAATAGCCGAGATAGAACCGGTGTTCATGTCCGTTTAGAGGAAATTGGGAAACGGACTGAGATTGATTATCAGAATTTTCGTATCCGTCAGTTTGGTTATTGTGCTTCCGGATCTGCCGTAGTAATGGTCTTAATGTTAGTTTCAGGTAAATCACTTTTTGCTACTACGATTTTTACCTCTATTGCTGGAGTATTTATTTTCGTAGTTATTGATAAAGAATTGAGTTCTCGGATTAAAAAACACCGGGAAGCAATAGAGTCTGAATTCCCTGCAATTATTGAAATGATGACACTCGCAATCGCTGCAGGTGAGACGCCCATGCAATCAATGCTTCGAATTGCCGAATCAGCTGAAGGAGAGCTCTCGCGAGAGTTTGCAGTCGTAATTTCGCAAATTCGTGAAGGCCAACCACTTCATGTAACTCTTGACGCAATGGGGCGCCGTGTGAAATCAGTAATGATTCGGCGCTTTGTTGACGCAGTTGTTACCGCAACATTGCGAGGCGCACCGCTTATCGAAGTGCTTACACGCCACGCCATCGAAGCAAGAGGAAATCAACGTAATCGAGTTTTAAATGCGGCAGGTAAAGCTGAAATCTCCATGATGATTCCAGTCGTCTTCCTTATTCTGCCAATCTCAATTCTCTTTGCATTGTGGCCTTCGTTAACAAATTTGAATTTGTTTGCAAGTTAAGCAGCTTCTTCCTCACGTGCAGCAACTTCACTCAACGTAGGGCGGCCAGCTTTACGCTTCTTAGCGATCACTTTTCCATCTTCAAAGAGTTCTCCGCCCCATACTCCTGCAGGTTCGGCTCGTGACATCGCACCTTCAAGACATTGTGCGCGCACAGGACATCCACCGCAGAGGGACTTAGCTTCTGCAATCGCAATCTCTGCTTCAGAGAAGAAGAGTTCGGGATCTGCTGTATGGCATGGCAAATTAAATGATGAACCGTCGGAAT